>Ga0315275_10000002_pt1 | contig 290950 bp, 294 predicted proteins | sample YL17G03_0_MG_FD_205557 | JGI IMG/M metagenome (GOLD analysis project Ga0315275, IMG submission 205557) | Sediment microbial communities from Yellowstone Lake, YNP, Wyoming, USA - YL17G03_0 | ecosystem: Environmental > Aquatic > Freshwater > Lake > Sediment | place: USA: Wyoming | collected... | reverse complement strand
CTATCATCTTTTTCAGGTATTCTAATGAGTATTTTGCCTTTACTTTTTCTGTTGCTGTTATCTTGGTGCCTTCGCCAGCCTCAATGTCAATGTTTGCCTTGTTTAAATCCCCGGTGGCGCTCACCACGAATTTCTTGGAATCAGCTATGAAGCTTACTGACTCACCCACGATGTCTGCGTCCTCTATTGCCTCATTCAGTACAGAAGCATCAGTTGTTATGGTAGCTGCGAACTTCAGCTCGGGAACTCTCTGCTCTTTCTCCTCCACTTCTATGAGCGGCATGTGGAAAGTCCTGACATTCGTGCCTTTCAGTGTTATCTTGAGCTGGTTCTCATCCAATTCCAGGGTGATGTTGTCATTCGTGCCTGCCCTTCTGAGTATCTGCTTGAAGTTGTTCAGGTTAATGCCCAGCAGCTCTGGCTTCTTGACATCATACTCTGTGAAGGTGCTGCCCATAAGCCTGAAAATCACCATCGCAACATTTGCAGGGTCCATGGCTATGAGCTCTATATTGTCAGGAGTAATCCTGAAAGTCCCCTCTGTCACCAGGTCAGAAATTATTGACACGCTCTCCTTTAAGTATTTTGAATCAGCAAGTGTAAGCCTCATCTCACAACCCCCTTAACATTACCTTATTATTATAAGCACAGAGACAGAACACTAATATTTAAGTTTTGTGGTAAGAGTGGCAGGAGGTCAGAGTCCCCTCTTAAAAATGATAACCGCACTTCTTAACGCCCCAAATTCTTTTATCCAGCTTATCCAATGGGAAATCATCATAGCAAGCCCAAGGCCTGCTCTTATAAACTTTGCACAATCTGGTCTTCTGGTTCAAGAACCTGCAATTGCCGCAGCATTCGCCACACTTATTACAGTTGCCTTTTCTTTTCGCCAGCTTCTTATTGACATAATCATTGTCAAAGAACTGCATTAGCTTTCTAATCAACTTATCCGGGAACTTGAGCAGCATCATACTCTCTTAGAAATTAACCTGCACTCCGTTGTGCAGTATGTGAACCTTGTCTGGCTTGTAGCCCATTTCTATGCAGAGCTCTTTCATTGCCTCGAGATTTTTCCTGTGGGCGTGCGTTGGGATAATGTTTTTGGGCTTTAGCAAGTGAATGAGGTCCCTGTGGTCTTCCCTGAAGGCGTGGCCTGAGACGTGCACGTCTGTGAAAAGCCTTATTCTTTTCTCCTTGAGTGCCTTGTCAAGCTTCTCCCTGTTCCTGATATTGTTCTCTACAGGTATGACTCCACAGGAAAAAATCACATGATCTTCCTCTTCGAACTTGTATAGGTGCTGAAAAACCATTCTGGACAAAACCGCGCCTGGTTCGCCTTGGTGGCCTGTGACAATAAAAAGGTGCTTTTCAGGGTGCTTTACTTTCTTGAGATACTTACCCACCTTACTGCCATAGCGTATGTGGTCTGCCTCTTTTTCCAAGTCAAGGATGCCTGCACTCTTAGCCGCGCTCAGGTACTTGTCGAGCGACCTCCCAATGAAAACCGGCCTACGCTTTAGCTTCCTAGCAAGCTCAACAATGCTTCTCAACCTTGCTATATGGCTGGAAAAAGTCGTGACAATAACTGCCTTGCCCTTGGAATTCACTCCCAGCAAGACATCCTTGAGCATCTCCCTTGCAATGCTTTCGCTGGGCGTCTTCATGGGTGTGTCTGCGTATAGCGAATCAAGTATTAGGACTTTCACTCCTTTATCACCCAGCTCTTTGAAGCGCTTGAAGTTCGGCTTGTCTCCGAGAGTCGGCGCATTGTCTAGCTTGAAATCATTGGCATACACCACAACTCCGTAAGGGGTATGAACTGCTATAACTACTGTCTGCGGCACAGAATGCGTGATATTGATGAACTCAACTGTTATTTTATTTGAAACCTTGAACTTTGAATTCACAGGGTGAGCCACCATATTGTTTCTCAGGGACATCTTCTCGTTCTTGATTGAAGAGCTGAGCACTTCAATAGTGAACCTTGTGCCGTGGATGTCTGCCCTGAACTTGTTGCTTAGGAAAGGCACAGCTCCGACGTGATCTAGGTGGGCGTGGCTGATGCAAATAGCTTTCACCTTAGGCCAGAGGTCCCTGATGTGATTGACGTTAGGGACAGCATTGACACGCATCATTGCCTCTGCAGACATGTCCTTTTCCTTTTGCAAGTCCTCAGAATCGTCTGTGTATGCAATGTAATTATCCATGTGCAAACCCAAGTCAAGGAGGACTGCCTCATCATCCACTTTTACCAGGGTACAGTTCCTTCCAATCTCAGAATAACCGCCGACTGTAATGATTTGTAAGCCCATAACAACCTAAATGCAAGATAGAAGTTTAAAAATCTTTTTATATGGACACGTATTTTGGGTTTGCATGGGAGACATTGTTTATTTTGTGCGAGGCGACAAGAGGAATGCTTACCTTAACATCACGCCTAACTATGCCTGCACCAATGATTGCGTGTTCTGCGACAAGCAAGTGCTGGAATCAGCAGTGGTGGCTAATCTCCGGCTTGAGAAAGAGCCTTCTTTAGACGATGTAATCAGGGAATTGCATGAAAAAGTTGATAAGAACATCATCAAGGAGTTCGTGTTCTGCGGCATAGGCGAGCCGCTTCTCTACCTTGATAAGGTGCTTGATATCACCAAGCACATAAAAAATGAGTATGGCAAGGAAGTGAGGGTTAACACCAATGGCCAGGCCTATCTGATTCATCCTGACAAGAACGTTGTGCTGCTACTGGAGCAGGCTGGCGTGGACAGCGTCTCAGTCTCAATCAACTCCATTGACGAAGAAAGCTACAGGTTCCTGCACAAGCCCAAGCACCACGGCGCTTTTGAAAAGATTATTGATTTTGTCAAGGACTGCAACCAGTCATCAATCTACACTACTGTTACTTTCCTTGAGTTTCCAAAGCTTGACACAAGCAAGCATGAGCTTGCTGGGCCAGAAAAACAAAGTTTTTCTGACAAGAAAAAAGTTCTTGAATTCACGAGAAAGACCGGATTGAGAGACGAACAGGTAAGGTTCAGGAGATTCCTCAGAAAATAATCTGAATTCTCATGAAAATTCATAAATGCGAGTAACAAAACACTGATGTGTTTTGAGCCCTCATTTGCTTCGCAAATGCGGGCGACAGGGTTTGAACCTGCGTAGGCACTAAGCCAACAGCTCTTGAGGCTGTCCCGTTTAGCCGCCAAAAAAAAAGGCTTTGGCCACTCCGGCACGCCCGCATGAAGGTAGAGAAAAAGTTAAGGATTTATAAGCATTATCTTTGATTACAGGTAGCTAAGTTTTCTTTGTATGTCCTCAAGGGCTTTGCTCACCTTGTCGATTTCAGAAAGCCGCCCTGTAGGCCTGGGCTTTGGCTTTTCTTCCTGCTTCTCTGAACCTTGTTTAAGCTGAGGCTCTTGTTTATTCACAAAGGTCAATTCTGGCAGTAATTTCTTCAGGTCTGCCTTGGTGTACTGCGGCATCAGGTCTTCAATCCTCTGGACGAGGATGCTCAGTTCTTTTATTTCCCTTGAAAGGTGGTCGCCTATTTCTTGCTTCGCCTCTCTTATCTGTTTCACAGTGTAAATCTGCTTGAGTATGGTCAGGATGAGCTTGGAGGTTTCCAGGAGGTTTCTCCTGAAAATGTTAGGGCTTGCTATCCTTATGAATAGTTCCTGTTCCTCGCTAGGTTTTTTCGTCATTATTTTGCCTGTTCAGCCTTGGATTAGGTCTTCTTGTATGGACTCAAGCCTTTGGGTGATGTCATCCATTCCTTTCTCCCAGGCTTTTATCTCTTCTTCTTCCTTGTTCTTCAATTGCTCGAGCTCAGTAAGGAGCTGCTTCACAGTCACTAGCTTCTTGTCGATGACCTCTGCAATAAGAAGTATGTCCTTGTACTTGTCAATCTTCACGAATACTGGATTGGATTCGCTTATCATGTGTTCACCTCGATTATGGGGTCTCGAATAGTTTTGTATCTATGAGTATTATCTTTTCCTGGAGAAAGTTAAGGCTGTCTGCGAGTTCATGGTATTTATCGTTCGTGGCCTTTATGGTGGCGGCGTGCTGTTCTATTAGATTCTCTGTCGTTGTTGCTAGCTTTCTTATGCCATTCATGTTCTCTTTCAGGGCCATGTAGGTTTCTATGTCCACAAATGACTCTTGCCTGGTCTTTGTTACTGGTTTCTCTGGATAGCTCACGGGCCTTTCTGATGCGGGCTTTTGAGCTCCTTCTATTTTCACGTCATCTGTCATTACGACTGGCTTCATCAAGGGCTTGGGCTTATCAAACACCACTGCCAGGAATTCTTCTCTTTCCTCTTCTTCAAAGTCAGGAAGCTCGAACCCTGGCTCTGATGCCCTAGCAAGTTCTCCTTGTGGCTGAACTGGATTTTGAAACTGTGCTCTTTGAGGCCGCTGGGGAATTATGGACGGCTCATTCATTGTTTGCAGCGGCTGCCTGGACCTTGGCAGTCCTTCCACAGGCATTGGAGGCTGGAGAGGTTCAGAAGGCATTGGAGGTATAGAAGACATTAGCTTGTCAAAATCAATCTCCTCTTTTGGCTCTGCGGGCTGCGCTGGTTGCTCTTGCTGTATAGGCATGGGATGAGGAGGTGATGGCAGTGCCTCTTTTTTTTTCTTAAAATCAAATAAGCCCATTCCCCACCTCTTTTTTAATAAGGTTTTCATGCCTTATAGTATTTAAATCTTGCTATTATCATAAGAAGGCTGGCTGGGTTTTTATTTTTTTCTCAAAGCATGAAAAAACATTAAAACTTCATGCTACTTCTGCCATGGTATGAAAGAAGCTCTTTATTATGAGAAGCTTAAGAATAATATTGCCAAGTGCGAGCTCTGCCCTAGGCTTTGCGTGATTAAGCCAGGCCAAAGGGGGCTTTGCGGTGTCAGGCAGAACATTGATGGAAAGCTTTTCTCGCTTGTTTATGCGCACCCTTGCGCAATGCATGTTGACCCTATTGAGAAGAAGCCTTTGTATCATTTCCTTCCTGGAGGGCGGGCTTTTAGCATTGCAACCATTGGCTGCAACTTCTTTTGCAGTTTTTGCCAGAACTGGCAGATTAGCCAGGAAAGGTCAGAAAAGATAAGTTCTGAGTTCAAAGAGGTCAAGCCAGACGCAGTTATTGCTCTCTGCAAGGAAAACGAGTGCAGCGTCATCAGCTATACTTATACTGAGCCAACAATATTCTATGAATACATGCTAGAGACTTCAAAACTTGCTCGGAAACAAGGGATTAAGAACACCATTGTGAGCAACGGCTACATCAGCGAGAAGCCTCTTCGGGAGTTGTGCAAGTACCTTGACGGAGCGAATATTGACTTGAAAGGATTTACAGAGGACTTTTACAAGAAGGTCTGCCAGGGAAGGCTTGAGCCTGTCCTGAAGAGCCTGAAAATATTGCGTGAAGAAGGCATTTGGCTTGAGATCACTAACCTTGTGGTGCCTGGCTTGAATGATGATTTCAAGAAGATCGCGGAGATGTGCTTGTGGATTAGCAAGGAGCTTGGCAGGGGTATGCCTCTTCATTTTTCTAGGTTTCATCCTGACTACAAGATGACTGACGGGCAAGCAACATCAATGGAAGCGCTTGAAAAGGCAAGAAAGATTGCTGAGAAGTACCTTGATTATGTTTATATTGGAAATGTGATGGGTGAGAGCAACACCACCTGCCCTAAGTGCAAGTCTGTTGTCATCAGGAGGAGCATGCTTAACTTGCTGGAGAACAAGCTGATTAAGGGTAAGTGTTTTAAGTGCGGTTACAAGATTGCAGGAGTTTGGGAGTGAAACCTATGGAAAAAAGAAAAAATATGTGGCCGAGCCTTGATAATATTTTGTATGAGAAGCCAGTCATTATTAATCCTGTTTCTGGGAATGATTCACTAAAGGTCGCAAGGCATCTGCAGGGTAGGCTTGGCAATGAAGGATTTCACTATTATCTCACGAAGGAAAAGGGTGATAGCGCTCGGTTCATTTCTGATAAGATAGCTGCTGCTGAAAAAGCAGATAAGATGCTGCTGGCGCTGGTTGTAGGTGGAAATGGGACTTGTAATGAGATCATTAATGCAAAGGGTGACTTGGGCAGGTTAATCTTGGGGATTATTCCTGCTGGCACTGGAAAGGACATGGCCAGGAGTCTGAATATGACGCATGTAAACAAAACGTGCAAACATCTCAACAAAATCTTTGCTGGCAAAGAGTCTCTTGAAGATTATGTCAAGTTCATAGACTTGATAAAGGCAACATTTGACGATAACAAAGAAGCCAAGGCTAATTACCTTTTCAGCCTTGGTTTTGACGGCGTGGTTTGCAAGGAAGTCAATAGCAGCAGGAGAAAAGGAGGCTTCAGGGACAAGAATATTTACGTCACCAAGGCTATTCAGGTGCTGCGGGAAAACAAATACACGCCTATCAAAATAAAGTATACCTTAAACAACGACCTGGCCACGACCAAGGAAGCTGATAACATCTTGATGTTCACAATAATGAACGGCAGGTATGCTGGCTCTGGGATTAATTACAATCCAGAGTATTCCTTGAGCGATGGATTGATAGAAGGCTTCCTTATCAAGAGCATGACTCTTGGTGAATTATCAAAGCTCCTCTGGCACGTCAGGGTCAAGAAAGACAATGAGCACATCATATCAGAGCGGGATTCAGAGGGGTTTAACAGGTTTAAGATAAACTATGTTCCTGGCATCAAATCTGCAAGCATCAATATACTTGGCGCGAATAATCAGCAGGATTATTATCTCAATACTGACGGAGAGCATCACCTGATTGAAAACCCAAGTGCGCCTGTAAACGTCGAGGTGCTTCATGGCGCCACCTACATGCTCTACATGCCTGAAAAATGAATAACCTCAAGGTTGAACGTTTTGCGAAAAATTATTTTATTCTCCGTTTTTTTATCTTGACATTATATAAGAGAGTTGTTGTTGTGTTCTGATTATGAAAATCAGGCAATGCCATTTGCTACTCTTACTCTTATTGTTCATCCCAACTGTGCGGAGTATAATGATTAATGAGGTAATGTACAACCCATTTGGAGAGGACGACAACAGAGAATTTGTTGAGATTTATGGAACCGACAACCTGTCTAACTTTACTCTAGGAGACTTGTATGTGAATGATTCTCTTGAAATTATGAAATTCGTGCCTGGCAACTTAAGCCTTGTTGTTGAATCAGGCTTTAATTACTCGGGGATTAATTGCAGTGTTTATTCTGCTGGCGCGACAATTGGCAATAACCTAAGGAACAGCGGCGACAGCGTGTTCTTGTATCGTAATAGTAAGCTGGTTGACAGGCTAAGCTATAACGCGAGCCTTGCAAATAACAATAATCACTCACTCGAACTCGTTAATGGCTCTTGGAATGAGTCATGCGAGGAAGAGGGAAGCCCTGGAAGAGAGAATTGCTTAATGTTGAATGCAACAAGCAATCCTGCTAATATTTATCCTGATGGCACATGCTTTGTAGTCATCAATCTGAGCACTGACAAGGAAGTCTATGAGGACGGAGAAAGCGTGAAGATAAACAACAGCTTGAGCAACAAGGGCTTTGATTTCATCATCGAGTACTGGATTGAGGATTTGGAAGGTGAGATTGTTAAGAATAAAGTGAACACTAGCAACACCAACATCAAAAGCTACACTCCAAGGATTAAAGCAAAGGAAAAGGCTTTGCTGGTGAAAAACAGGCTGGTGTTTGTTGATTGCGACAATGCCAATGAGGCGCTTGAGAATGAGAATATCATTATTGCCAAGCACGCTGATTATGAAGAGGAAGAGGACACCAGTGAAAAGAGCACAACTCAGAAAACCGTGACGACAGAGAAAGATAATAATCAAACCGTTGCCAAGAAAACCACAGTGAGCGAAGGCTCTAAAATCATATCTTTCTACACAAGAAACCAGAAATACAACAAGAGCATTAACTTATACGCCAACATTAATGCGACAGAGGCTGACGATATTGTCCTGATTAGCAATAAAGGTGAGTATAAGTCAAAATTTAATGGCACGCGCAACATGAAGTTCTCAGTTGAGCCAGAGCCGGGAATTAATTTGTTCGTGCTCCAAATCAGGCAGGGCGAAAGGCTTATTGACACTGCAAGCTTGCTTGTTAATCTGGAAGCTGTTGATGAGGAAAGCACTAAGCAAGCAAAGAAAGATGAGGCTTTGCTGGCAGAAAGTAAAGAAGCCTCAAATCAGGGCGAAAGCGGCAATGAAGAGCTCAATGAGATTACAGGCAGCGTGGTTTATGAGTCGCCCAACTCCAAGGCTATAAAGTTCGCACCCTATTTTGTTGTCATACTCGTGGGGCTTGTGGCTCTAGCCATATACATTTCAAAGAGGCGTTAAATTTATATACCCTGCTCGCTTCAAGCCACTCTATGGACGATAAAGAGATTCAGAAGAGGGTAAAAGCCGGAGCTATCCTGGCGCAGGTGTCTTTTGAAATAGTCGGCAACCCGAAAGAACATGTTGAGACAACACTCAAGGGCTTCATCAACAACCTGAAGAATGATTCCCAAGTCACTGTTCTTAGCGAGGAGTTCGGAGAACCAGAAGAGGTCAAGGACAGCAATGGCTTGTGGAGCAATTATGCTGACACAGAGATGCTGGTGAAAGGCCTTGACAAGCTTATCTGGCTGTGCATCAATTTCATGCCTGCGAGCATTGAAATCATTGCTCCCGAAGAGTTGACCTTCAAGGAAAAGGACATGACTAACTGGCTGAACGACTTGCTGGCCAAGCTACACGAGATCTCATTCACATTAAGGCAAACCACTGTCAAGGACAGCATTGTAGTGCAGAGCATGAATGCCATGATACACAATGCCCTTCTCTTGGCGACAGAGCATTATCACAAGCCAGGGGAGATTGAGAAAAAGCTAGGTATTGAGTTCAAGCATTTGCAGCCCTTTTTTGAAGCGCTCCTAAAGCAGGATAAGTTAGAGAAGAAGGGCGAGGAGTTCTATCATAAGGAGCACAAGGCTGCAAAGCACAAGGGTGGAAAAAAGGATGGAGCTAAAAAAAGAAGTTGAGTCCTTGCTTTTCTCATCAGGCAAGGTAATGAAGGAGAAAGAGCTCGCTGAATTAACCGGCTATTCTGAGAAGGATATACGCGAGGCTCTGGAGATGCTGAAAAAAGAGTATGATGAGCGCGACACCAGCCTCTTTCTCATGAACTCTGGCGACAGCTGGAAGCTTAACGTACGCGAGAAGTATTTGGGACTTGTCACCAAGATTGTGGCTGACACAGAGCTACCCTTCCCAATCCTGGAAACTCTTGGAATCATTGCCTTCAAAGCGCCTGCATGGCAGGCTGATATTGTCAAGGCAAGAGGCACTAACGCTTACGAGCATGTAGGCTTGCTTGTTGACGAAGGCTTTATTGAAAAGAAAAAAGATGGAAGGAGTTTCAGACTCAACCTCACTCCCAAGTTCTTCCAGTACTTTGAAGTGGCTGACCATGATGCTATGAAAGAAGCCCTCAAGGATGTAAAGGCGCCTGAGAAGAAACCCGAGGAAGCTGTGAAGCTCGAAGTGATTGACCTTCCTCCTGAAGCCCAGAAAAAAGAAGAAAGCGAAGCGCAGCAAGAAGAGGACAAGAAGAAGCTTGGCGACTTGGAAGTTGTGGATGCCCTCCCTGAGGAGAAGAAAGAGGCTTTTGAAATTGTCCAGCCGGATAATGGCTTTCTCGAGGAAATTGATGACCGGATTGAGGAGCTGAGCAAGAGGAATGATAATTATGATGAGGATGATTCTTTCAAGAGACCAGAGGAGCTCACCAAGGAACTGGATGCTGCCATAGCCAAGATTGAGTCCCAGGCGCCGGGAGAGCCAATTAAGGCTGCAGAGGATGATGAAGGCAAAGCAGAGGAAGGTGATGAAGAGAGCGATGAGGAATCTGACCAGGAAGAAGAAAAAGCATAAAGAAAAGAGGTAAGCTTCTGAATGGAGTTAAACGAATACCTGAATCTTTTTGAAAAATACATTTCTGAATACGACCTTCTGCCTAAGAATGCTTCTGTCTTTGTCTTGGTGTCGGGCGGCAAGGACTCAACAGTTATGAGCTACTTGCTAAATGCTTATGCAAAGAAAAGGCAAGACCTGAAAATCGAGTATTTGAATGTGGTTTTTCCCCAGATGGTGTTTGGCTTGACAACAAAAGAGATAAATACCACAGTGCAAAAAATCAGCAAGGGATTGAAGAAGTTCAAGTCCAGGGTTGTAGAGACCAGCTACAAGGAATTAGAAAAAACTCAAAGCCCCTGTCTTCTATGCAAGCAGGTGCGCAGGGAGATAATTGCCGAGATGATAAGGCATGAGAAAAAGAACAATATCATCATTGCAACAGGGCACAACAATTATGATTTACTGGCTTATTTTTCTGAATTCTTCAGCATCAGCAACAATGAACTTGCTGAGAAAGGAATTAATTATGAGCAACTGCACAAAATAAGTCTTAAAGATGAGCAGTTTGAGCATTTCTCTCATTTCGTCCCCAAGCTAGAGCTCAATTCAGGCATTGTGCTTATCAAGCCGATGCTAATCTTCAGCAGGCTGGAAGTAGAAGGCATGTTCTGCGAGATAAACCATATCAGCAAAGCAGAATTCACAACTGGCTGCGGAATAGCAGGCTACCTAGAGCACTGCACCTATGCAAAGGAAAGGCCAAAGAGAGTGCTGTTTGAATTCCTAAGCAAGTTTCCTGAGGAACAAATAGGAAAACTAACAAGCCATGGCACCCATGAAAAGATGCTTAATGTTCTCAAGCAAAAAGCAGAGAATTATTATGAAGCATTTAAAAAAATAAAGAAAACAAGTTATGAAGAGCTGCTGTTCTGATTCCCATTGGTTACATCACTGGACATGTTGGCGTAGAATTTATAAACCTGTTTCGCTACCTCTTGTTCATGGAACTCATAGTTATATGCCCAAAGTGCAAGCACCAGCAGAAGACTAACCCTAAGAAGGTTGCCAGCAGCATCAAGACCTGCGTCTATTGCGGTCATCGTTTCAAGATTCATACTAACCCTAAGAAGAGCCAGGTTGTTAAGAGGCTCTGATTCTTTTTCAGCGCATTTATAAGCGATTTTTGAGCAAAAAAAAGCACATGACTACCATATTGAAAATAATTAAGAAAAGCACAACACTTATAAAGCTTTGAAGCTTTCATTTTCTCGACGATAAATCTTACTTAGTTTCAGGTAGAAAATGGCACAGGAAAAGCCCAAAGCGCAACAGGAAAAAAGTGAACCTGCTAGAGGCAGAACTGTCAAGGCAGTGATTGAGGATGAGATGAAAGCCTCATACCTTGACTATGCCATGAGCGTCATCATAGGCAGGGCTTTGCCAGACGTGAGAGATGGCTTGAAACCTGTGCACAGAAGGATTCTCTACGCCATGAATGATATAGGTATCCGGCACAACACTCCTTTTAAGAAATGTGCAAGAATCGTCGGAGAAGTGCTTGGTAAATATCATCCGCACGGTGATTCTGCTGTTTACGAGGCCCTTGTAAGGATGGCACAGGACTTCTCATTAAGGTATCCTTTGATTCTTGGGCAGGGCAATTTCGGAAGCATTGATGGAGATAACCCTGCAGCAATGAGATACACAGAGGCCAAGCTGGCAAAGATTAGCGACGAGCTTCTTGCTGACATTGACAAGGAGACAGTTGACTTCATTGACAACTTTGACGGCAGCCTTCAAGAGCCAGTTGTCTTGCCGAGCAAAATACCCAACCTGCTCATTAACGGCAGCAGCGGAATTGCTGTTGGCATGGCGACCAATATCCCACCTCACAACATTAAAGAGGTATGCCAGGCTGTTGTTGAACTGATAAACAACCCTGACCTTGAAGTTCGTGATTTTCTTCAAATCATCAAAGGCCCAGACTTTCCCACAGGAGGCATAATCCTGGGGCGACAAGGCATAATAGAGACTTACACCACAGGCAAAGGCTCTATTTCAATAAGGGCAAAGATTGATTTAGAGGAGAAGAAAGACAAGCAAAGCCTGATTGTAACTGAAATCCCTTACCAGCTTGACAAGTCCCAGCTCATAGAGCAGATTGCTGATTCTGTGAATGACAAAACCATCCAAGGCATATCTGATATCAGGGATGAGAGCGACAAGAAGGGAATGCGCATAGTCATCGAGCTGAAAAAAGGGGCTAATACAGAGGTTGTGAAGAACCAATTGTTCGAGCATAGCAGGCTGCAGACCAGCTTTGGCGCGATAATGATTGCCCTTGACGGCAACCAGCCCAAGACCCTTAACATCAAGCAGCTCATCACGAGCTTTCTCCACCATAGGCAGGTTGTGGTGCGCAAGAGGACATCTTTTGGTTTGAGAAAAGCAGAGGAGAAAGCCCACATATTGAAAGGGCTGATAATTGCTCTCCAGCACCTTGACGCAGTCATCAAGCTCATCAAGAGCTCCAAGGACCCTGGCGTTGCCAAGAAGAACCTGCTGACTGTCTACAAGCTCACAGAGATGCAAGCCCAAGCAATACTGGACATGAAGCTGCAGAGGCTGACTGGCCTGGAGCAGAAGAAAATCCAGGACGAGCACAACGAGCTCATAGAGTTGATTAAGAAGCTGAAAGAGATTCTTGCTGATGAGAAAAAAATCCTCAGCATCATAAATGAGGAGATGAAAGAGCTCATTGAAAAATACGGTGATGAAAGAAGAACGCTGATTGAGGAAGATGCTGATGAAAACCTGGAGATGGAGGATTTGATTAAGCCAGAGGATGACATCATCACCATCAGCCACGCGGGCTATATCAAGAGGCAGTCATTGGACGTCTACAAGACCCAGAGAAGAGGAGGAAAAGGAGTAATTGGTGCCACAACCAAGGAGGAAGACACTATAAAGCACATGTTCGTTGCCAACACGCACTCTTACTTGCTCATATTCACTGATAAAGGAAAGGTGCACTGGCTAAAAGTCTATGCAATACCTGAAGCAGCAAGGATTAGCAAAGGCAGGCCAGTGATTAACATGATAAGGGTTGACCCAAATGAGAAAGTCCAGGCAGTCATACCAGTAAAAGAATTTGACGACACGCACTACTTATTGTTCGCCACCAAGAAAGGATTGATTAAGAAGACTAATCTCGCAGAGTACGGCAACCCAAGAAAAGGAGGCATCATCGCCATCAACCTTAATCAGGGAGATGAGGTTATTGGAGTGTTGATGACAGATGGCAAGCAGCAGATTCTCATTGCTAGCCAGAATGGCCAGGCAGTCAAATTCTCAGAGAAAGATGTCAGGTGCGTAGGAAGGAACAGCTGCGGAGTGAGAGGGATAAGGCTTGCAAAGGGAGATGAAGTAATAGGGATGATCATAGCCCATGACAATGAGGCCATCTTGACAATAACAGAGAACGGCTATGGCAAGAGGAGCAGCCTGGACGAGTACAGGTTCATCAGCAGGGGAGGAAAAGGAGTACGCAACATTATTTGTAGCGAGAGGAACGGTAAGGTAGTGGATGTCAAGGCAGTGACTGATGATGACGAGATAATGGCAGTCTCACAGAAGGGCATAATCATAAGGATGCCTGTCCACAACATCCATGTAATCGGCAGGAACACACAGGGTGTAAGGCTGATGAAGCTAGAGCAAGGGGACAAGGTTGTCAGCATTGCCAAGGTTGAAGGCGGCAATGGAACTGCTGAACATTCAGAATAAGATTTGATAATATATTATTCTTTGTTTTTATCAATGATTTCTTGTGCAATCTTTTTCAGCTCATCAAGCGTAGCTTGCCTAGGGCCTAGCACAGTTGAAATATAACCAGGATATTTTTCAAAGAACTCTTTTTCAGAAGCCCAAGTCTCCTTGAACTTCTCTGCCACACCGTGCATAGGGTAGAGCTTGATGTGCGCATGATTAATCCCCATGCCTTCCATGACCAAAGCAATCCTTGTTATATCAAAAGCCTTTTCCAGCATTCTCGCAACTTTCTTAGATGCGAGCATAATCTGCTTGTACGCCAAGTCAGGCATATCGAACGCGTATGAATCATAATGTTTCTTTGTCAATACAAGAGTCATTCCCTTGGTGTTTGGGTTAATGTCTAGGATAGCTATGTGCTTATCATCTTCCCATATCTTAGCGCAAGGGATTTCTCCCTTCACAATCCTACAAAAAATACAATCCTCAGACATAATATCAACCTCTCGGGTATCTCAAGAACATTATTATAAGGCAGAATATGGCTATGAGCGCGACCAGGATGATAATCTCTGCCTTGTGCTTGATTTTCGAGTTCACTTTCGCCATGAACAGAACACGGTTTGTTTTTTATATAAATGTTTTGAAAGCGAAATAGCATAATATTTAAATACGTTCAAAAATAAAACAGGGCTATGAGAAAAAAGCTGCACCTTAAGGGCTGGAGCAAGCACGAGATTGCTCATGCTGAGAAAATATTGAAAGAGGCTGAGAGCAAAAAGCACCCTCATGTTCGGCATCTTGAGAACAGCCTTTACTGGTTCACCCTAATCATAGGCATAATCGGCACAATGCTCCTCTCAATCGTGCTCATCCCAGTGCTTGTGGTGAGCAATGACTTCTGGAGCTATGCCCTGACAGCTGTCTTTGGCTTCTTGCTAGGCGCCATAATCATAATCATCATAAAGGACTTGCACTGGCTCGAAGGTCACCATCACTTGCTCATCTCGTTGCTCATACCAATAGTTGCCATATTCAACTTTTTCATAGTCGTGAATAGAGTGAACCTGTTCAATTATAGCATCGGAATCAACACAACGCACAACCCCATACTGATAGGCATGATTTATTTCATCTTCTTCCTAGTGCCTTACATGCTATTCCTGATTATCAGGAGGAGATAATATGGACCTGAAAGAGTGGATTGTTCACTACATCAAGCAAAAAGACATGATGACCAAAGACTTGATTAGTTATAAGGAGGAAGAGAACAAGGTGCTGTGCGAGTACAAGGAAGGCAGGAAAGCCACTTATTACTGCGCAGAAAACCTTGAGCTGGACAAGCTAAAGAAAATGCCTGATGAAGAAACCACAACCTTGGTCTCACTTTGCAACGAGCACAACTTCAAGTTATTGGTGGACAACTGGAACTTATTCAAGACCAAAAAAAACCTGACGTTCATGTTTCTCAACCCTGACCTTGCAGAGAAATGGGTCATCAAGCCATTCGTCCATGCAAAAATAGCAGACCCTGCCACGCTAAAGCAAGGCCTCAGGACAATGTACGAGACTTGCATGGGAACGAGCAAGGATTAAAAACAATAAACAGTAAATTTACAATTTACTGATTTGACAAAATAAATTTTGCCGAAAACAATAACAATATATAGGGCTGTTTTCTTCTTCCTCTGTATGGACACAAAGATCAGTAGCGGCACAGCAGTCATGGACTGGCTTCTGGAAGGCGGCTATGACAAGAGCGTCATCACTACTATTTATGGGCCTGCTGGGAGCGGCAAGAGCAATCTTTGCTTGTTGTGCATTGCTAATAGTGTGAAAGGGCAGAAGGTTATATTCATCGATACCGAAGGTAATTTCTCTCTCACAAGGTTCAAGCAACTCTGCCATGATTACAAGAAGGCCTTGGAGAGGATAATCTTCCTGAAGCCGACAAATTTCAAGGAGCAGGAGGCGAGCATTGCAAAGCTCAAGACTCTTATCAAGCAGGATATAGGGATTATTTTTGTTGACAGCATCAGTTCGCTCTATAGGGCTGCTCTCCAAGGTGATGATAATCGCGGATTAAACAGCATCATGGCTAACCAGGTGCATGACTTGCTCGAGATTGCCAGGAAAAAAGACATCCCTGTAATCATGACAGCCCAGGTGTATGCTGATTTTGAGGAGAAAGGCAAGGTCAACCTGGTGGGCGGAGCAATTATCAGAAACATGAGCAAATGCCTTATCGAACTGCAGGTTTCTGGCCCTAATAGGATGGCGATTGTGAGAAAGCATCGCAGCATAGAAGAAGGCAAGAGCATAATGTTCAGGATTATTGATGAAGGAATAAAAGAAGTGTGAAAAAAATAAAATATTTTTGAATCAACAAAGGCAAAGCCTTTGAGTTACAGAAAAAACAATTTTTTTTCTGTATTCAAAAATCATTGATTTTTGAGTGCCAAAAGTAAACTTTTGAGCACTTAATCAAAGATTAAGAAAATATAAAAAATTTAATTCTTATATCTCGTCAGAGAAGTCCTGTATCTGCTTGGTGAAGCTTCCCTTGTTAATCATTCCCCTGGCTTCCATGTAACCCTTGGTCAAAAGGTAGAACAGCAATCCAAGGCTCTTCTTTCCCTTGTTGTTGGCGGGCACGACAAAGTCCAGCATGTTCGGCTGGTTGTTGGTGTCGCACAAGCCGATTATCGGTATGCCCATCTTAAAAGCGTCCTCGACAGCATTCCTGTCAGGCCAAGGGTCAGCGACCAGGATAATCTTAGTCTCGGTGAACCTCTTGAGTTGTATGTTGGTAAGGATTCCTGGCGGGTATCTCCCAGTGTAAACCTTAGCTCCAGTTATCTCTCCGAAGATTCTGGCTGGCTTCCAGCCATTCTCTCTCCTAGCAGCAATCATTATCTCCTGCGGAGCGTACTGCGACAAGAAGCTAATCAGTACCTTGATCCTGTTGTCAATCTGCTGCACATTCAGCACAGACAAGCCGTCAGGCCTGGTCTTGTATATGAAATTTCCCATGTACTTAGTCCTGAACTTGGTCCCTATGTGTATTCCTGACTTAAGGTACTCATCGTTCGGAACAAGCAATTGCTCTGTCTCCATGTTATATTCCTCCTGGTATGCAAGTAATAGAGAATAAGAACTCCATTACTGCTCTTATTATCGCCCATTGCAGTTATGCCAAGAGTCCCTTTCGGCTGACCTCAAAGCAGGGCTTTAAGCTCTAAGAAACAGGAAGGATTTAAAAAGGTTATGGCTCATCGGAAGAGGTTAGGCTAGTTTTAAGAATTCTTCTTTTGTCAATCCTGCTTGCCTTATGATTTCTAGAAGAGTGCCTTTATCTATTTCTCTATGGTTAGGCACAACAAGTGCCTTCTTGCCTTGCTCAGTGTACTTAGCCATGATGATATGACTTCCTCTTTGCCTTACGGGAAAAAAGCCGGTCTTGGCTAGAATTCTCACGACTTCCTTGCCAGAAAGCCTAGGCAGCTTTTGCATCTTCTACCACCGTGAAGCGGGCAATGAAAGCCTCGGTATCCTTAAACCCTTCAGGCATGCCCATCTCCTCGATGTAGAGCTCAACTGCTTCCTTAAGATTCTTCAAAGCACTATCAACTGTGCGTCCCTGACTTACCACATCAACCTCGGGGCAGAGCGCCACGTACATCTTCTCGCTTTTTCTAATGATAGCAGTGAAAGTCTTCATGCCTTCAAAGTAGCTTAATCTCATATTTAAATCTTGTGAGCTGCTTGTTTAAATAATGCTATTATTAATTTCTGAAAAAAACACTAGAAAAAGCGCAAATATTACAGAACAATTATTTTTCGATATATATATATATATGAGTTCTCATAAGGAGAGTATAAGAAAGAATTTTCATCAAAAACTCGAGGTGAAGTGAAGAATGGCTGAAGAAAAGAACTATTTCTTTCCAATGATAGCAATCGTCGCCATAGTGGCAATAGTTGGGCTAGTAATCATGTTCATGAACATGAAAACACCTGAAACAGCGTATGGATTGGCAATGTCAGAAGTGAAACAAACTACATCAACAGAAGAAATAAACGAAGTAGGAGCCGCAATGTCTTCAATGGAGGAATGCTGGGACACTGTTGACACGTTGGATAGAGCTTTTGGAAAGAGCGTAGATATAAATGAAGGATTATATAGAAGTGCTTTGGGTGTTTACTGTAAGAGTGGAGGAGGTTGGGCGCAAGGAATGATGGCGTTTACACGCAATCACCTTAAATATCCTTGATTAGATGCATTTATTTGAGAGCATATTCCTTCACAACGCCATACACCGGCCCTGCCGGCGTTAGGTCGCTCTTGTAGAGCTTGAACTTGTTAACTAAGAATTCTGCTTTGTCAAGCTGCTTATTTTTTACCATGTCAATTATCTTTTTCTTGTCAAAGTCATGTTCAATGTACTTTATCCTTGCAAAGGTTATGTGGTTCTTGAACGGATGGTCGTCCTTGAAGCTTGGTAGCGCCTTGTCAATCTCTTTTTTCAGCTCAAAAAGAGGCTCTGCAGGCTCTGCGTCTACCCATATCACTTGAATCCTTTGCTCGCTTGGAAAGAAGCCAATCTTGCTGATGCAAATCTTGAAAGGCTTGAACTTGACCTGCTCCAAAGCCTTGATTATATCCTTGGCATTTGCATTGTCAACTTCTCCCAGAAACTTTAAGGTTAGGTGAATGTTCTCCTTGGAAACTGGCTTCACGCCTTTTATACCTTTCAACTCTGACTTGACTTTCTCAATGCTCTCTTTTGCCTGCTCTGGCAGGTCTATTGCTATGAATAACCTCATTACAAGAAATAAAAAAGAAAAAGACATTAAATAATTTGTTATTGGACTTTATTCGTCGAAAGAGCCTTTGTCATCGTCAGCTTCGGCGTCTTCCTCAACTGGCTGGTCATTAGCAGTCTCATCAACGGAGTCTTCTGCCTTTTCTGCCTTTTCTTCTGCTTCAGGCTCTGATTTAGTCTCCTCTCCGAAGTCTTCTGAGTCATGCACCTTTGCCTCTTCCTCTAGTTCTGCAACTTCGTCCTCTTCCTCTTTTTTCACTGGCTTCTGAGACGCAGGCTTGGCTGCTCCGCCAATAACTTCTGCAAAGCCAGCATTCCTAAGCACCCTTGTGACTCTTACCCTAACTTCATCTCCTGTCTTGGTGCTTGGCACAAAGAGAACAAAGCCTTGCTTCTTGGCAATTCCATCCCCTTTTTCTCCAACTGCCTCTATCTTTACATCCAACTCATCGCCCTCTTTAACCGGGGCAAATCTTCTTTGTCCAAACATTTAACCTACCCTCCGTAATAAAGAATTTGAGATGGAAAAATGCGGTTTAGTTTATAAATTTAGCTGAAAAATAGAGAAAAAAGTAAAGAGTTTAAAGAAAGAATTTACTCTGCATCAATAATGGCTTTCTCAGTTAACCTTTTGCGAAAAGCTTAGCCAAAAAACTTAAGGAGGATATTCGCTTGGCGAAATCCTCCGAACTAGAAAAACTATTCTGCATCAATAATGGCTTTCTCAGTCACCATGAATATAGTCTCATTGTCTGCAAGATCTGGGGCGTCCACGAGCTTTGCGACTCGAGTGCCTTTCTTGCCTCTTCTTAGGTAGACTCGATAGGTGCTGTTGTGGGCTACTATGTTTCCGCCAATGGCCTCTGTCGGGTCTCCGAAGAACATGTCTGGCCTGGCCATGACTTGATTAGTCACATAAATCGCCAGGTTGTACATGTCTGCCAGTTTTGAAAGGCTGTGCATGTGCTTGTTAAGCTTCTGCTGCCTCTCAGCCAGTGTGCCCCTGCCTACAAATTCTGCTCTGAAATGAGCAGTGAGGGAGTCAACAACTATAAGCTTGACTTTTAATCCTTGCTTTATTAGCTCTTCTGCTTTCTCAACCAACAGCATCTGGTGGTCTGAGTTAAAAGCCCTGGCAACCTTGATATTCTTGAGTATCTTCTCAGGATCTGCACCTGCTCCTTCTGCGAACTGCTGTATCCTGTTCGGCCTGAAGGTGTTCTCAGTGTCTATATATACTGCCACTGCATCAGGGTCTTTGAGCTGGCACTGCACGCTAAGCATGTGCCCTATCTGGGTCTTTCCGCTTCCATACTGGCCGAAGCACTCAGTTATTGCACCTGTCTCAACGCCTCCGCCAAGGAGCTTGTTGAGGTTCTTGCTGCCAGTGCTGATCTTTTCGATGTTCTCTCTCTTAGCCAATAGGTCAATGCCTGACTGGAATCCCATGTCCAGGTTGTCCCTAGCTGCCTTGATTGCTTTTCTTGCAGTCGCCTCTGTGACGCCTGCAACATTCACAACCTCTCCTGGCGTAGCCACTGCTATGCTCAACAGGGTGTCAAATCCTGCCCCTCTGAGCTTTTCTCCTGTCGCTGCGCCAATCCCTGGTAAGTCCTCAACTGTCATCTCTTTCTCTTTTTTAGAAGCCATAGTCTCTGGAACCTCCTTTCTTATTTTAAATTTTTCTACTCTTGCCACTACTAATTGTTGCATCAGAATCACCCCCTTACTCTTCATCAGCTTCTGGGCTGTTCAGCGCAAGAAACTCGTACGCCTTGTTCAGGACGAGCACTGCCTTTGGCAGGTCTGACATTCTTAGCGAGCTGGTCTTCTGCCACTCGCCGTTGGCGTCCTTGTAGCTTCGGTCAAAGCCTACGCTCTTGAAGCTCACTATCTCTCCTTTCTGGTTCTGCGCCTGGTTCTCCCAGACGGTTGCAGAAATCGCGCCTGCCCTGAACTTCTTTACAGGCTGGTTCTTACTTTCTTTATCCATTTTACTTCCTCCTTTGCTTTCGCATTTTATTTCAAAGCTCCCTTAGAATTAGGCGCAGCTAAGGCGCCAGAGAGCCGGAGGGGCATTTTTCATAATGCCTTAACCAATAGAGTGTATTGCCTTGTTTAAATACCCTACGCCAAGGTGTCCAGTGAGTCCAGTGCAGCTTTTAGGAAAAATTTTTATAGTAACTAATAAAAGATAACATAGGGTATGATTAAATAAAGAGAAGGGTTGAAAAATGGCTAAGGAAGAAAAAAATTATTCTTTTGCAATGATAGCAATAGTGGCTATTGTGGCAATAGTAGGTTTGGTAGTGATGTTCCTTGGCATGAAATTAACAGGAAACATTTCAATTCTAACGACACCAACAATAAGCCAAGCATCTGTGAATCCAGGAGTAATTACAATTGGAGAAGCATCAAAATCGAGTATGATAAAAAGTCCTGCTTGCATTGGTGAGGGAAAAACCATCCCTGTCGTTGCCAATCCGCCAGAATGTTGTTCGGGTCTTAAATTAATTAAGCCCAAACTTGAAAATCAGCTAGGAATTTACGGATATTGCACAGCAAAATGCGGAAATGGTATTTGCGAGTCAGCAACAGAATCCAGTTATAACTGTCCGGAGGATTGTAAAGTTATAGTAACATGCAATAATTGTTTTGATTGCACATCTAAGGTTAATAGAGCAAAGTCCGGATCCGTAGTCAAACTGGCAAATGACATAGAAGGATATACTGTTTATTATGATTCATGGGGAAATGAGTTTTATAGGTGTATTTCATGGACAGGCGGTAACTCAAAGGTAACATTTGATTGCAATGGCCATAAAATTAAGGGAACAAGGAAAGCTGATGATGGAATAGATAGTGTTGGTGAAGGAATTTACATAACATCCAATTTCAGTACAGTAAGAAATTGTAAGATTCTTGATTACTATACTGGAATAGATATCGCAGCTAATAATAATTTAATTGAAGGCAACAGGTTTAATAATTCCAATTTTAATAAGACCTGGATGGGATATATGAAGGGCATACTTTATTTGGGGAAAAACAACGTGATTTCTGATAATAACTTTGAATCAATTCCTATGGGCATACAGGGAGGCGGAACCAATAACGTTATAGAGAAAAATAATTTTACTAAAGTCACCCACGGAATTAGTCTTATAGATTATAGTAATGGCCATAATAACATCATAAAAGATAATAAAATTTCAAAGTGCTATGAGGGAGTTTACCTCCAGGATACTCAAAATAACACAATAGTATATAATAATATCAGCCTAGGCGGAATAGGAATAAGCTTAATCGGCTATTATTCTGAAGATGGCGCAAGTGGAAATAAGATAAAGAACAACATTATTAATAACAACGACGCCGGTATTTATATTGGAAACACAGCCAAAAACAATATTCTAGAATCAAATACAGTTTGCTATAGTAAAAAGTATGAAGATATCAGGAATTCGAAAATCGATAATAATAATTCAGGGTATAAGAATATTTGCTATAAAATATTGAATTGGAGTGATCAGGGAGTACAGGGATGTACATTTAACTGCCCCCGTGACTTAGTTTAGACAAGCAACCGAATCTCCTTGGCTATTGTCTGGGAGTGTTTCTGAAAATATTATTTAACCTTAAAAAAACAATTTCTCCAACTCTTCCTTTACAAAACCTTTTTATATAACCCGATCTAATGAATAGATTATGGTCCTGGAGCACTTGTTTCCTGAGGATTGGCTTGAAAAAAAGGTGGGCTATGCTTTTCTTATCGCTGTTATCTATTCTACGCTGGGAATTATTGCCGCGCGGCTCTTATTTGGTGCCAACTCAGGCATTGTCTCAGTCATCTTCACCTCCTTGCTCATCCTGCCGTATCTTCAGAAGATGTTCAGGAAGGAGGAGAGAGAGGAGGAGCGGGAGCGGATTGTCTCTTTGAAGCGCTGGGCTTCTGTAAAGCATTTTTTCAGGAATAATCAGGCGATTAGGGTTTATTTTGCAATCTTTTTGGGAATTTACTTGACTTACATGTTTTATTCCTTCATCCTTCCTCAGCTGGGATTTAACACTTTTGACATATTGAAGGAGCAGTTGTTCGTTGATCCTGCTCTTAGGGGCAGGGCTTTTGACACAGGCACCTTCGGCAGCATATTGGCTAATAACTGGTGGGTCTTGCTGGCCTGCTTCATCCTCTCCATCATTGTGGGCGATGGCGCAATATTCTTCGTGACTTGGAATGCTAGTAGCTGGGGTGTGTTGTTCGGTTATAGGGCTTGGACTGCTGGCGTGTACGCTAATGCTAACCCGTGGGCTTTTCTTCTACAGTTGTTCATAATAACTTTCCCGCATGTAATCCTTGAAGGCGGAGCCTATATATTGGCTGCTATTTCTGGCAACATCATATCTGATGAGATTATCAAGGAGAAGCAGGACATCAGGAATTTCATCCTCTACTTCATCCTGGGCGTGATTGTGGTCTTCCTGGTAAAGCTCATATTTAATCATGGATTTGGAGCAAGCAACTCTGCCTGGTTCAGCATCATAACCATAATTCTCATAACTGCCATGGTGCATGTAATCATCAGGCTTTTCCAGCAAAAAAAGCTGCAGAAGGTTTTCAAGAACAACTACGCCTTGTTCCTGACTGCAATCCTCATCTTCATCCTAGGCGCTTTCATAGAGACTCTTGTATTGAATAATTCTGTTCTTTTAAACCAGATTTATGCATTCAGCATGATGTTCAACATGGGTTGAGCAAAATCTTTTTATACTCAACTATCAAAAATCATGTTATTTGAGGCTTATTAAGGCAAAAGAGAAAAGGTGAAGGAGATGGCTGCTGATGATAATTCTGGCTTTGTTGCTGCCTGCTTGGTTGGCTTAGTTGCTTTTGTGGGTATACTCGTGATTCTTGCAGGCTCAGGAGTGACTCTTCCAAAGCTGGCATTGCCAGGTCTCAATCCTGCAATCATGGCGACAGGATCAGCAGTTAGCACAAAATGCATTGATACTGATGGCGGAAGAGTGTATGATGTGAAGGGCACTGTTACTGCTGGCAGAAAAACTTACACTGATGCGTGCTCAAGCTCAACCATGCTTGTTGAGAAGTACTGCAATGCTAAGCAAGCCATTGCTAGTGAGAATCATCAATGCCCTTATGGCTGCTCTGATGGCGCTTGCAAGCCATCGCCTGTGTGCGGGGATGGAATTGTTGAATCAGGGGAAAGCTGTGACTTACAAAACCTTAATGGCCAGACATGCACCAGCCAGGGCTATTACGGAGGCACATTATCGTGCGACCCTGCATGCAAGCTTGACCTTTCTGGCTGCACTAATTGCGGCAATGGCGTGATTAACTCTGGAGAGGAGTGCGATGGCACTAATCTTGGAGGTAAGTCTTGTTCAAGCTTTGACCTGTACGGAGACAAATTAAGATGTACATCACAATGCGTCCTGGACATGAGCCAGTGCCTGTCCTCAAGCTGCTCTGATTCTGATGGAGAAGCTATTTACAATTCTGGCTATGTAACTTACAACAACTACAATTATTATGATTACTGCACTGATTACAATCAGAATAACCAATCCATGACAGTGGTTGAGATGATATGCTTATCCAATACAGAGATGTCAAGCGAGGTAATACCCTGCCCGAGCAACTATAATTGCATAGGCGGAGCTTGCAGATAAGGAAAAGGAGGATATAAAATGGCGAAGGATGATAAAAATAAGCAGTATTCTTTTGCGCTGATAGCAATCGTGGCTATTGTTGCTATTGTGGGAATTGTCATGATGTTCATGAACGCAAATCCAATGCTAGGCACAAGCGTATCTACGAGCGAATCAGCAGAGCAGGAATCATTGCTCGGAGCAGCAGCAGCAACTGCTTGCAAAGATAGTGATGGCGGCAAGAATTATGGTTTAAAAGGAACCGTTACAAAAGGAACTAATAAAGTAACAGATTACTGCCTGGCTGACGGGAAAAGAATTATAGAATACTACTGTGCAAACACCACTATTAGTTCAGTAACTTACGACTGCCGTAACGTTGGAAAGGTTTGCAGCAACGGAGCTTGCGTAAAACCTCCTGTGTGCGGCAATGGAATGATAGAAACCGGGGAAGAGTGCGATAGCAGCAACCTCAACGGGCAAACCTGCATAAGCAAGGGATTCACTAGCGGCACCTTGAAATGCACTGCAGGCTGCCTCTTCGACACAACACAATGCATTACATCTTCTCCTCCGTTCGGGAACCTTGACTCCGTAACTTGCGATAAGATAGGCGGGTGGGCAAAAGATCCTGATTGGAATAATGGGATAAGCATCCACTTCTACCTTGATTATCCCTCAGGACAGGGACCTGCGCTGACAGGGACATCTGCTGATAAAGCAAGGGCTGACCTATGCAACAACCCAAGCATAGGATGCAACCACGCATTTGATTATGTATTCACAGCAGATGATAAGAACAAGCTAGTAGATGGTAATGGACACAAAATATATGCTTATGCTTTGGGGAAGAATGCGAGCGGCGCAGACGATGGAATTAATGCTGAAATCTCTGCATCACCAAAGACATTTGGGCCTTGCAATCTTATTAGTTGCACTGATTCTGACGGAGGAAGGAATTATTATGTGAAGGGCACCACAAAAGGTCCTTGGGCAGGTAATATCAACGGACCTATTGATACACAGGTGGATGTTTGTGTTGGAAACACTCTCCAAGAATTTTTCTGCGATCAATCTTCCCCAACTGACCCTTCCTCACCAAAAGGAATTGCTCAGACAGGATACAATTGCCCTTACGGCTGCAGCAACGGAGCATGCACAATACCGCTGTGGTGCAACGACACTGATGGAGGCAGAAACTATGAAATTGTGGGAACTACCTTCGGAAACTATGGACAAGTCACAGACACATGCGCAGGCTCCAACAACATAAATGAATACTACTGCGGCAACGACATAATAAAACGCCAGAGTTTCTTTATGGGACCATCTAACTCCGAATTCATGTACATGGCATATAGCCCAACTTCCAAGATAGTGACTTTTGAGGAAAAGCTAGCAGGGACCTCACTCTGGGATGTGAATTCAGATGGCTATTTCACAATTATAACAGGAGGAAAAGAATACTTGTTCCGGGTGCTTAACATGTCATACGGTAGTTCCCCCGTGCAATCTGTTGATATACTCACATTGAAAGAGAAAGCAACCTGCTCTTCAGGAGCTTGCAGCAACGGAGCATGCTTAACTCCTGTGAATGAGACAGACAGATGCCTTTTCTTTGGCAGTGACGGAAGTAGATACAATTACTGCGACTCACAGTATAGCAATTGCTCAGGCATCTCTAGTTGTTACGCTATCGCCCTGGGCCCGAGCGGAGCAACATTAAATTGGTCTAGCAATTGTCTAGGTACCACCGCAACTACTCTTGACGGCAGAAGCAAAAACATCACCTTTACGTGCAATGTCTAAAAAATTATTTTCTTTTTTACATTTTTTTGAAGGCATCACACCATAATTAATAGTGCATCCACTGCTGCAAGCACGAAAAATATCAGGAACTCCCATAAGCCTGTCGTCTTGATGCCTCCTCTTGTTCTTATCTTGCTGGGCCAGAAAAAAGCCACGCCTGATGGAGTCATGCTGTCAAGCAACAAGTGGGAAAGATAGCCTACGGCAAAAGCTAGGAAGTAGTAGATGTTGTTGGTTATCAGGAAAACTGCTATGCTGAATCCTGTCATGAACACCACGCTGTGTACCATGCCTCTGTGCTTGAAGAAAAAGCTGCCTAGCTTGAACCTCTTGCCGATGAGCGATGTGCCACTGTCAATGTCAGGCAGCAGGCTTCCTAATAAGATGATAGCCACGAAAACAATTGGCTGAACAGGGAGAACAAGCTTGTTCACTGCTAATAATCCAAGCAATAGAGCAAAGGCTGCGTGGGTTATGAACATCATTTTAAGAACAGAACTCTCTATTGTATATTTATTACTACTGTCTTGCTCAGCTGATCATTCGATGGGTTCTGGTCGTCCAGCTTGTTCGTCGCATCAGCGATTGCAATTACCCTTAAGGGTCCTTCTGCTGATACCATTGCTATCTGAAAGCTCACCGCGGCCTCATCATTTGGCGCCAGGATCTTGGCTACTGCTTCATTAATGAGCACTGGCTTTACATCTTCTCCATTGGGCAAGAGCTTGACCTGCACATAAAACGGGGTTGCTATGGTTGTGAAGCCCAGGTTAGCTATAGTGACTTTCACTTCAAAAGACTCTCCTATTATTGGGCTTGGAGGATTAATCTCTATGCTCTTTACTCCTAAGTCCAGGAAATCAGTCTTCTCTTCCCCTGTTTCTGAAACCACAAAACCAGTGGGAGAAGCAGAACCTCCTTGGCTTGAAGAAGAGCTTACTTGATAATGCAGCAATACCTGGCCTGTGATAGCAACTATTAGCACTATGGCCAAGATAACAACAATTTCAAAAACAGAACTCTGATGCTGATGTTTAGTGCTCTGGTTTTTTCTAGCCATCCTAGTGAGGGTAGTAAGAACAGGGGTATAAATATTTTTCTAATAATAAGCATAAAAAGTTCAAAAAACTGAGAAAAGCGTATCTACTCTGCAGAGCTCTCAGGGTCCTCGAGTTCCTCATCCAGGTTTATGTCTTCAAAGGCGCCATCAGCGATTTCTTCCACGACTTGCTTAACCTCGGGCTTAGGAACAGCTGATGCCAATGACTTCTGATCTTGGCGCGGAGCTTCTTTCTGCTCAACCACCTTCTCTGCCTCTTCTTTGAGTTTTTTTATCTCCTCATCAGGATTCGGGTTCTTGTCAACCTTGTTGGCTATGAACTCTATCCTGTCAAAGTTCTGGTTCTTGTTGGCACGTCCACTCACCTTGACGATGTTTCCCAGGAGCTCTGTCTTGAGAGGCTCGAATTTTGAAGGGTCTTCCTTGAAGCTCATTATCTGGCTCTTGTCCATGTCGAGCAGCTGCTCAACCTGGTCCCTCCAGAAAACCGCCCTGATATTATCGCTGCCATCATCCAAGTAAAGGTTAAGGACATAATTAAAGTCAGGCTCCACCTTGCCATGGGTTTGACACATGAACCCTTCATCCTTGAGCCTTATCCTCTTATTGCATTGAGGGCAGACTTCGAAGAAGTTAATGTCAAATACCTGGACAATGGTCGCTAATAACTCAACATTAGTATCTGCCTCTACTATGTCTGCGATTTGTTTTCTTGTAGAAACCTGAGGAGTGAAGGGCTTGGCATCCACTGTGATGCCTGGTGGATTGATTATTAGCTTGGACATGTCGTTTAGGTGGACTTCCTTCCGGTTGTTGTTCTCACGTACATAGCCTCCTCTTATCTTGAGAATGTCACCTTCATTGAACTGGCCCAATAATTCTGCCTGCTTGTGCCAGAGTACCACGCGGATAACGCCGGTCTCATCGCCGAGCAGGAAATTTGCTACCTTGCCTGAAGTGTTTTCCTTTGTGAATTCCCTAAGCTCGTATTTCTGGAGGACCTTACCGACCACATCGACATTGCGCATACCTGCAAGGATGTTCTTTATCTGCAGCTTCTCGCCAGCGCCCATGTCAAAGAGCTTGACTCCGAGCTCATTCGCCACTATATGGGCTGCGCCTTCCTCTGATATCAAGCCTGGAAGCTGCCTTAGCTTTGCCTTTATCTTCTGGTTGATGTCATCCATGGACAAGCCTGTCTTTTGAGAAATCCTTTCTTTAATCTGCGGCAAAGGAATATTAATCATAACTATCCCCCTTAACTTCCAACCCAAGACAAAGCTTCTGTTTTAAATAGTTTTTGTTTTAAGGTTTGAAGTCCTTCAGTCTCAGGTGTTCAGGTGCTGATATTCAGATGTTGCCTGTGTGCACCTTGACGCACTCTCCTTGGAAGAAAGAGCCCACCTGCTTCTCAAGCGCTGACTTGAGAGCAGACTCTAAGATGCCCTTGATGTCCCCGTCTTGCAACAGCGCGTTAACGTACTGATTATTGAGAGCAGGTATCATCTTCACGACCTCTGATTGGATGGTTTCAGCATCAATCATCCTTCCTTCTAGGGCGTCATTTATGAATCTTTTTTTGTCATCATCAGGCAGCTTGTCCAGCTCGTTCTGAAGCATCTGGTAAGCAAGTCCCTGGAAGTCTCTCTGCTGGGCCACGTTCTTGAGAATGTCAGGAGCCTTTTCTTCCATCTTGTCAATCGCCTTGTCCATCAAGGCCTGCCTGGCTTGTTCAGGGTTTTGATAATTTGAAATAGCTTCATTGTAAATCTCCTCTATCTCATCGTCCCTCAGACAGCTGATTGCTGTTTCCACGCTCACGCCGTAATTGTCAACGCAGCCTTTCTCCACTGCCTTCTGGATGAGGTTTTCCTTTAGCTCGCTGCCGCTGCTGCTCTGAGCGACATCCAGCAAGTCCTGCTTCTTCTGGTCAGAGGATAGGCTATCTTGGGCTGCCTTCACAACCTCATTATATGCAGCGCTCTCAGGGTCTTCTCCCTTGATTATTTCCTTTAATATGCCCGGGGCCTTTGACTTGTCAAGGTAATCCACTCCCTTTGCCATGGCAGCCCTCCTCGTGCCTTCTTCAATGCTGGAGCCTGAGACAAAGCTGTCAAACAATAGCTTTGCGTCCTCGTCCTTTATCTGGCCGGACAGAGTGGTGAGCACTCTTTGCTTGTCCCAGAAGTTCAAGTCATTGATTGAGTTCACAACTGATGAGCCGACAATATCATTGTTAATGGTATTAACGACAAAATCTCCAACATACTCTTTGATGTCAGCGTTCAGCGCACCTGTGTCAACCAAACTCACCAGACTGAAGTCTCTATTTCCTAGCGCAGCATCAACCAAGTCACTCGTGTCAGGCATTTTAATGTAAGACTGCAAATCCTTGGGTATGAGGTCAGAGGGTATGTAAGCTCCGAGCTCTTTTTTTATCATCTCATCAATAACAAGGTCCATCACTGAATTGGTCTTGACGCAGTTGCTTATGGCTTGGTCTGTCATCTTGTTCCCATTCTCGTCAATAGGCACTAATGAGACGCAATAATTCTTGCCCAGGAACTTGCCTATTATCATTGACAAGTCTCCGCACTTGTTAAGGTTGAATACCATCTTGCCGTCCTTGTAAACTCCGTTCAAGCCAGGCACCAACACAGTCTCTCCGTTTGACTTGCTCACAGGTACGTCGCAATCCTTCATGTCTATGAAGTCAGAATAAGAATTGGTCTTGACATAATTATCCAACTGGCTCACCTTCTGGTTCAGCTCCTGGTTAGCCATCACGACGAAATGGCTTGGATTATACGTGTCCAGCACATCCTTGGGCAATACCTGAGTGAGAAAGTCATTGCAATACACTTCATAGCCCGCCACGTCCAAGGGCTTGCCATCCTTGCCCTTGGGCACGTCCACAATAACCTGTAAGTTCTGAGGCTGGTCAGTGAAAGAGTTAACAGCATCATAAATCTCAGCTGCTGTGAGCAAGAACCCTAGTGGAGGAATGAAGTTAGCTAGGAGGTTTGCCACGCCAGGTATTTTGTCCAGTAATGATTTTTTATCAGTATCTGTCTCGATTAGCTTAACCTCTCCTTCCTTCACAGGCTCAGGAGGCTTGTCCTTCAGCTGGATTGAGAAATTCAGGGCAAACAGCTCTGGCTTTTCTTGGATTGGCTTTGCGCACAGCCTGAACTTGTCCTTCTTGTACTGGCAGCTCGGCTGGTCAGGATTGTCAACAAAAAATCCTTCTTCAGGCTTCTCAGGCTTCACGATGCGCAAGGCCTTGTCATTCACGAAATCCATTACATCATCCAAGTCACCGCTCGGCTTCAAAAGCGTCATTTTGCCGCTCAAGAATTTTCCCTTCTCGTCAAAGTGCAGCCTGTAAATATAATGCGTGTAAGAAGCAGAACTGCTGATGAGCTTATGAGGCTCGGAAAAAACATACTTGGCTTTTTCCACGAACTTACCGTCATTTTCCTTCACAAGCAAGGTGGCTGAATTATCCTCAACATTGAACCAGATTTGCAAGTCCTGGGATGAGTAAGCATTCGCCGGATCGAACTCACAGGAGCACTTGAACTTGCCGTCAGTCAAGCAGTCCTCGATAAATTCCAGGATATTATAGTATATAGGATATTTTCCGCATTGGTCTCCGAAAGATATTCTGTAATCTCCTTTCTTATCATTGAACTCTGTGATTTTATTGTTCAAGCATTCTCCAGGGCTCTTCTCCTCTCCTGTACACGTGTCCCAAGTGTCCTTAAACCACTCAGTAATCGGCTGAATAGGATCAACAATCTTCTTATTAACCCTGGTTGTGAAGCCGGGCTTGAATGAGTAAGTGCCGAATGTGCCTGCTGAGATTATCTTCTCTGCCTCTGCCTGTTGTTGAGCCTGTGCAATCTGTTTTTCTTCAACACTATTCCTCAAAACCTCGCCGCCAGTAATAGAGTTAGCAGCTCCACCTGCAGAGCTTGCTCCTGACGCAACAGTGCAATCAGTATTGTAGCCCAAGCTTTGCATTCCATAACAGCCTCCACTCACCTGAGCCAGGGTCTTATGGCTGTCAAGCCCTACTTTACTCCAGTCAAAAACTGGTGACGGGTCAATCTTGTCAGAAGTCACCTCATAATGAGCCACCACATTGTCATTGTTAATCGTGATGCCCTGGCGTTTTCCAATATCATTGATTAAGTCCTTGATTGCTGCGTACTGCTTGTCTGTGTAAGAGTCATCAGCCTTGCCTGTGTTGACAATTTCAATTCCTATAGAATTCGCATTGGTTGCTGGCACAGGGTTCCTGCAGAGAGCGCACCTGCCTCCTGCCTGGCATTGGCTCGCATCTGTTTTGCAGCCAGCATGATTGGCATTCCTGCTCTCGTCAATAACATAATATATTGTTCCGTCCTTATCAACTACATAATGAGCAGAGGTGTCGCCGCTGTTCTGTATCCATGTGAGGACTGCGCCTTTTGCAGAGGCTCCTGCAGTGTGATGCAGCACAATCTTGGAAATGGTTTGTCCCTCTGGTCTTGGTTTGGACAATACCTGGCCGAAATAAGCATAATTGACATTTATTCCTGGCTGGGTCTTGCGTTCTGTGAAGTAAGAGTATTCTCCCACTGGTTTTTTCTCAAAGAAAGCAGGCAGGTTATATAATGGGCAGACCTTGTCAATCTCAGTGTTGACAGGAGTATTGCAATTGCTGCCTGATTTTGAGCCAGGGCTCTCAAGCAGGCATTCTGGCTGTATCCTGTTATTCTCTCCATAGCTTTCCAGGGCTAATTTCTGGTCACCATACTTCAGGCTCTCAGGCACTCCCTTGTATATGAGCGCGAAGTGAAGATGAGGCTCGAACACCTCACCGCAAACCCATTTCTTCTCAACATCGTCCATTTTTTCTCCTATTCTCCCGACAGTGCCAATCCTCTGCCCTTTCACCACCTTATCATCAACCTTCACCTCAACAGTGTCAAGGTGCAGGTATTCTGTGCTTATGCCAGAGCCGTGGTTAATCACAACCCTTGAATCGCAATTCGTGTGGGCTGCAACATCCACTTTTCCATCAGCTGCTGCTAGCACAGGCGTGCCTTTCGGAGCAAATATGTCAACTGCAGGATGATCTTTTGAACCATAACCTATTTCTCTGTGACCAAAGCAAGAAGTGAGAATCTTTTGCGGATAATCCACAGGCCACAACATCTTCTCTCCTGAATAAGTCATTGCCACAGCCATGGGATTGACAAGCCTGGCTTCCATGCTCAGCACCTTCACTCCACTGGATGAATCTGACAATCCATGGACAAGGAAATAATCAGTATTTGCGTAATCCTTCTTATTGTCAAGGGTAATCTTATACGACCTTGGAAGCTCCACTCCTGTGAGCTTGTAATAATTATCTATCCTTGAAATGAAATCATATTCAAATGCGTTGATAAAGGCAGTTTCGCAATCAGGCAGGCACAAAGTATCCTTAGTGCTCCAAAGAGGAAAAATATATTTTCCACAAGGAGAAAAGAAATCAAGAACCTCTTGCTCTGTGCTAAAATAGAAGAAGCATGACTGGCGAATCTTGGCAATGGCCTCCTGGGCTGATATTTCTGCTGCCTGGTCAACAAAGATGTTGACAGCATCAGAGTCCTGCAATGAGGAGAACACTGCAATCTGCTTCTCTCCAATAACTACTTCGTTTCCAGCAAGGTCTGTTACTTTTTTTGTCTGCTGCAAATGAATGAACGCATAAGTTAGAGCGATAATAGTGAATAAAGCTACAAAAAGAGGATATACCTGCGCTTTCTTATTCTTTTTTAGTCTCATGTTGCTTGATTCTTCAGATTTTTTATGTTAATCCAGCCTGTTGTCTTCAGCCTTATCTTAGCCAAGTTCCCGTCAGAGCAAGGGATGACCTGGTAGCCATAACCCTTTTCTCTCTGGCTGTCGAGGAATGCCTGAGCAATCATTCCGCCCGGGCTAGTAGGAGTTACTAATGCAACAACTCGCTTGAGCAAATTGCCACCTGATTTTATTACCTTGCTAATAACATCTCCGTGGCCAAAATTCTTGCTGTCAACATCAGAATTTGAGTATAATATGTCCAGGCTCCAATCATTTTGATAAATATTATCAAAGAAGGTATTGATTGAGTTTTTAAGGGCAATATAATTCTTGTCCTTCTTATTATTGGTACAAGTCCATGAGACGAGATTGGCATTGGTTATGTCGCTTCCCACATCTGCTGTCTTGTCATCAAGAGGAGTTCCTCTGTCATCAGGCGCAGGCGATTTTAAGAAGTTCTGAAGCACAATCTCGGTTTCGAGCGAGGACACATCATCCTTTACCTTGTTGGCTTTATTCTCCACGCTCGCCTTGAAAACCAGCCCGAAGATTATGAAGACTAAAACTATGAATAGCAAGGCAATGGCAGTCACAACTGTCTTGGACACTCCTCTTCTTGAATTCATCAAACCATTCATTCTTCTCTCAACTCCTAGTTCGGGATTAGTACTTCAATCTCCAGGAAGCCAGCCTGCTTGACATCATTCTCCATATAGACTATGGGGAGCGACTTGTAATAAATCCAGGCGCTGGCTGCTCCTGTGATGTAATTTCTTGCCAAGGGCTCTAGCCTGTCAAACCATAAGCCATTAAGGTAGGCTGTCTTGATGAGTTTCTTTTCCTGGTTGTAAAGGCTCAGCTTTGCAGCTGCATGCCTTTCATAAAAGTAAATAATTGACTTGTCAAGGACCTCATTGGTGAAGTTGCTGAGCTCAATAATGCCTGGATAAACCACGCCTGTAACATTATCGACATGCATTATGCTGTTAGGCGCATAAAATATCCTGTTCATAAGCACGTCGTTCTCAACAGGCTTGACATTCACATTCAGGTTGATGTAGTAATTAACAAGAACAAAAATTCCTGCCATTACCACGAGAGTGAGGATTATGTAAGGAATCTGCTCAAGCCACTCCTCTGCGCCTACATCACCTTCCTTGTTAAGTTTTCTAATCATTTCTCTCACTCGAATAAGCATTTGATTCTGGCAAAACAACATCTTGCTGAGGGAATTTGAAAGTGATAGAACCTTTTTCAAAAGCTACCACAAATTCAAGGAGCTCCCTATTTATTCCAACAGGCGTTATTTTCACGTAATTATTGTAGCCAAAAAGAAAAGAGGTTGGCGTCCTCAAATCCCAATCCTTGTCAGAATGGTCTGTGACTAGCACCTTGTCGCTTGTAAGGTTAATGTCCAGCTGAACTTTATCCGGAGTATTAAATGCGTAAGTGACGGTGAAATCCCCGTTGCTGGTGTGCAAAGCATCCACAAGCAAAGCCAAGTCCCTTGAGTAGAATCTCTTGTGAAAAGAGGAATCGTCAACAGCAGCCTTCACCTTCGTGAACACGCCGAATATGAAAAAGGCAGCCAGTATGAGCCCGAACAACACATAGAACAGGGTTGTCGTCATGCTCCCTCTTTTTTTACTCCCACTCAACCTCATATACTCGATTATTGAGAAACAGGTATAAAAAGATTTAGGTTTTAGGCTTCTTTCCTATTAACTATTTTTTATATTAAATGGCTTATGGCCCGCAAAGGGGTTTTCCGAAGTTTGTATATAATTCGCATGGTCTTTCTTGTGTTCCAAACCCGCAGGGGTCAGTATCACAGTATCCTTTTTCTTGTTCACTACAATCGTCCGTGCCGCCGATAAGTGCAATACAATAACCTGCACATTTTTTCTTTTTGATTTCTTCTGAATTACAGTTAAATGGCAAAGCAAAAACTTTGTTATCTGCTGCTCTTTTAAAGCAGAACATACCGCTGCCTCCCTTCACAAATAGGTTACCACACGTGCAATCAGTAGTTATTTTTTGGTCATTAGTGCAATCTGCTACTGTGCCTTCCCTAAAAGAGCAAATCAATTTATCCTCATCATAATAACAAAAGCCATTGTCAACCTTGGAATTCCATTTCTTGCCTTTACACGTCTCATTAGAGCCTTCAGGACATTCGGAAAGCAAGTATATTCTCTGATCCATCAACGCCCTGGGAAGCCCGCCAGCCACGAGGATGTGTGTTTTGCCATCAACAACGAATTTTTCAACATACAAGTCTGACTGGAATTCAGTGTAAGAATCTTCTGGCTTTTTAATAATGTAATAAGGCCTGCCATACCCTAAATAGCCGAGGATGAGGTAATCATACTTTAACGAGAGCTCAGGAGGATAATCAGCATAGGCTTCTGGGAAAAGGTGCGCGAGTATGCTAATACCATCCTTATTTTTTAGAGTATCTTCGCTTAGAGGGTACTCGCCTAGCTTCTCTCCTGTCCGAACATAGCCGTGAAAAGCTATGTTGCCTTCAAAAGTCTTGCACTTCTTTGGCTTTAAGTAAAAGTTGTCTATCGTATCATATAAACAGATGCACGGCTTTTCATTGCAATCCTGCGGGTACTTATCATATGTAATCCCTGTACCGAACTGTTCGCTGCTAAAGCCAAAAACTAAGTATTTTTCTTTCATATAATAAATCAGGCTCTGATACTCAAATGAAGATGGCTTTTCAAGCATCAATTGAATATTATCTGTCAAAGCATTAAAATTAGTCGTGGTGGTCCTGTCAGCGCCACCTCCAATAAGTGCGCCTATCAGCCTGTAACCAAGGTAAAAGAAAGCCACAAGAATAATAGCAACCAGGACAATCCTCACAAAATCTCCCAGGCCCGCGCCTTCATCCTCCTCTCCCTTCTTGTTCAGCAGCTTCATGACAAAACAAGAACTTGATTAAGGAGTATAAATTTGTTTCGGTAATAATGACAATGAAAGCCATAGAGAAAATAATGTTTATTTCAAAATTAGTTTGAGGCTATTGCGTTTTCAAAATTTATTTTCAAAGTGTAACTGCCTATGTCACCTTCATTTCTTGAAGTAACATACACTTCATATTTTCCTGCTTCAGTTAGGGTTATCTGGATCTGCGCATTAGGGTTTCCGGACTTGGTCTCAATAACTTTTTGAGCTGGGTTCCATAAATATAGAAATGAGTTAAAGCCTGATGCTTCTGCTAATATTGTTACTTTCTGATCTTTTTGGCCGTCAAAGGAATACACATCAACATATTCAGTATTACCCCAGCTCATTAATTCATTAAGCTTCTTATCGCCCGCTTCTAATTTTCCTGAAAACTCAAGGTTCCCCGACCCTGTTCCACCGGTTCCTCCACCGCCTCCACCGCTTTCCCCACCTTCAGCTCCGAAGCAGCACATTGACTTCGTGCCCTTGCAACCCAGTCCTTTGAAGCTTACCTGGCAATTTCCTGCTTGGGACGGCTCAACGCACTTTCCATTAGTCAATCCCATGCCTTCGCATGAAGAAATGGTTTTTGTAGTGTCGAAGAAATAACCATAAAGTGCTTTGCCTTTCCCTGTGACTATGAGGACAAAAACAATGATGATTATGATTGCACCTATTGATTCTAAAGGGCTCATGCCTTTTCTTTTTCTTGATTTCATGGTTTCATCATCCTCTCATTGTTCTGCAGCGTAAAAGCACACGGGTTTTGTAGCATCATTCTCAGGCTGGTGCTTTATCGCAAGAAGCGTATACCACTTATCACGATTCGCTATATTATCTACGTCAAACACCTTTATTCCATTAGGCTGTTGGCCAATACCAACGTATTCAACATTTTTTACAGCGCCTTTAGGAAAGAAGCACATCTCGCCATTATACATGAAAGAGGCCATACCTGGCTCATTAAATATTGATGAGAAGAATCCTAGTTTTCTATTTAGCCTGAACTCAACCCTCTTCTCAATAGAGAATAACTTAGCAGTTACATAAACATTGCCTTCTCCGTCATCATCCACAAAGCTCACGATGTTCTGCATGGCAACTGTAGCGCTCTCGCACTTGGTCACATCCTTCTGGCAGGCTTCAAGGGATTTCTTGAACGTAGTCCTGAAAAGGCTTTTGGCATGCTCCAGGCTGATTGCTGGCCTGTTGTTCTCCACGCAGGCTGATTCAAAGCACACCCCGTCCTGAAGGTCCTTTGCGCTGCAAGGGTCACCATCTGCCTTGTTCTTACAAGCTTCATAAGGGTTAGCAACTGTGTCCTTCAGCCCGAATAGCTTATTGAAAAAGCTCGGAAGTCCTCCTTTGGAAAGGAGCATACCGACAACCACTAGAATAACTATTATAAACAAGACAAGAGTCATCAAGTCGGTACCTTTTTTATTCTTGTAAAAACGCTTCATGTATTTCTTTCCCTTTTATTTCATTGTATTTAAAATTTGCGAAAACAACCAAATCATACAGGGCAGGAGCTCACATCCCGGTAATCCTTAACAAATTCAATGACATTTGCCACATATTGCTGCACATTGTTCTCAGAGCAGGGCGCGTACTTTGAAATTATTGATCCCAAAGTATCTCGTCCTTCTGCAATATAGTACTTGTCAATTCGGTCGTACCAGCTTCTTATGCCTGCTTCCCAGTTGCTATAGACGCAAAATAAAGCTCCGTCTTTGGGGTTTTTATAGGAACCACCTAGGCAGTCTTGAGGATTGGTGTATTTTATATTTCCCATGGACTTTGTGTGCACAGCCACGCCTGCTGTACCAAAGTTTGACTCCTGCCAGAAGAATGCCAAGGCTATAGCGTCATCAATCCCGGTTCTACTGCTCTCAGACTCAAAGACACTTCCTGTGCCTGTGGCTGGCGAGTTCTTCTCTGCTAATAAGCTATTAACCTGAGCAGCTGACAGCGAAGGAGTGGCTGTCTTGACAAGGAGCTTACAAGAAGCGATATCAGTACAGCTGCCGCCGGCACTATCTTTTCCCTGCAGCCATTTGGGCAGCTCAAGCTCAAAGCCTAATGACTGGCTGGCAACCTGAAGTATATTACCCACGCCCGTGCGGACTCCTGGGAAAACAGCCAGGATTATCAAAATCAGGAAGATGAGCGCCAGCACTATATCCATGAATTTGCTCAAAACCAATTTTACGCCTCAAAATATCTTGTCAATGATCTTCACTAGGTTCTTTCCGACAATGTAAATTATTAAAACAACAAAGACTAAGCCTATCAGTGCCAGAACAATCTTCATAAGGCTCCAGCCTTCATTAGCTTTCTTGTCCATGCTTCAAAACCCGTTCTTAAAGTTTTTAATGCTTTCGATTTAGGTAAGAGAATCCTTTGCTTTATCCTGCTTAACAGGTGATATTTCACAGCCAATCTTCTTCACGCTATCAGTAGTGTATTCTGAGAATACAATTACACTAGTCCAATGAACATCAGCTGATTTTCCATAGCCAAATAATCCTCCTCCGACAAAGCCTATAACTGCTGCAATTGCACCTATACCAGTGCTGCTTGCAGCGATGCCAATGACGATTCCTATTATTGCGCCTGTAGTTGCTCCTCCCCCGGCAGATTCCCACCCCAGGGCATCCATGCCTTCAAGGAATCTCTTCATGCTAGAATCTCCTTTAGCATAAAGGAAAATCGTTGCATATTTTTTTGAAGTATCAATGGTGGAAGTCGCGCCCTTTTCTTGGAACTGGCTAATGACAGAAGGGTCTGCTTTCTCAGATGCATAGCCTGCTAGGTAATCCGCGTAAGTCATAGTATCATCTGGCTTTATAGGAGTCTTGGTTAAATAATCTGAAAAACCAGTTATCTTCTTGCTCTTGTCCTTAAAGTCAATGACATAGCAGATGTTGCAATAATAGCCTTCATCAGGGAAAAGGTTCATCTGCCCCTTTCCCCAAGTCCCCCAGCAGGTCTTCATCGCCTCTGCCAAGCCTTTCTTTATTTCATCATCATTCTTTCCAGGCAAGGTATAGTATTTTGTCGGGCAATAGATGTCAGTGGCAACTGCCTCTCCGGTTGTTTTGAGCAAGGTAGCATGATTGATAATGCTGGTCTTGCACTCAGAGTCTTCCACTAGCTTGGTAGCCTGGAGTTTGACTTTTACCAGAATAAAGATTAATACAATAAGCAGAACTAGCAACGCAACCGCTACCACTAGCTTAGCCGAAACATCACCTTTATTGTTCATGCCACATAACACGCTCACTCAAAATTAAAAACCCCAAAACCTTAATCTGCACACTCTTTCAGCCACTAGTATCATCAACACCCATCGGAATGGCTCCCCTTATAATCCCGTCTTCGCATGTATTAGCTAATGCAAAAGATGGCAGCACATAAGCAAAGTAATTCTCATGGAATCCAAAGCCGATTGTGGCGGCATACGCTTCTTGTCCTCTTTTTACAAAAGCCACAACATACTTGGTGTCTTTCTTAAAGGAGGTCTTATCAGGCGTTTCCCATTTGGTGGGCTTTGCAATCTCCTCTCTAAAGTAATCCTCCCAACAGCCTCCTTCTCCAAAAGATTCGCAGATTCTCGGCTCCTCTGCATAATATGAGTAATAGGTAAGGTAAGAATTAGGCATGACCTTTCCAATTGTGAATTGGTAGAAACCTGTGAATTCATCCTTCTTCACAGTTGTATCAAATAATATTTCAGCGCATAAAAAGCAAATTTGAGGTGCTTCTCCTTGGAATTTTATAAAAGAGCGGGACAGCACTTTTTTCTTCCCTTCAAGGAACTGGTACCAGCACCACCTCAGCTCCTCTGCAATCACTTCATTCACAATCTCATTAGTTAATCCGTCAAATTTTTTCACTACATCCTTTTTTCGCGAATCCAAGACTTCTATTGGCTTCGTGTTAACCTCAACGCGGTTTTCATAGAACTTGATGTTGGTGGTGAAGCATTCTGGCTCGACCATCTTTTGCCCGCCAGGCACTGCCTGCATAGTGACTGACTGTGCCAGCACGCTGCTCCTGCAAATCTCCATATTAGACTTACCTAGGAATTTTGGTATAAACCTGTAATAAACAATAAGAAGCATCACAAATATCAGCAGTATTACAATAATAGTTGTCAGCAAGCCTATTTTCGCCTTTTTAATCTCAATCACCCGAAAAATATTCTTCTATAAATCAGCAGAAACACTACAAAACCCAAGAGTATAAGGATAAGTGTAATTACAAGGTTAAATTCAGCCTTTTTCATACCTTTTTTCTATTAGAATAGCATTATAATAAACTTTCGGTTTTTCTAAGAGAATTTCAAGAGTTTATTTGGGCTGATTCTGCTTGAACCACTCAACAAACTGCTTCATGCCTTCCTCAAAGCTTGTCTCTGGCTTGTAGCCTAGCAGCTTCTTGGCTTTGCTTATGTCAGCACAGGTCGTGTTAACATCTCCTGGAGGCAAGGGCAATTGATTGATGACTGCTTTTCTGCCGACAAGCTTCTCAACAATTCTGATGAACTCGTTCAGTTCCACGGGCTTGTTGTTGCCCAAATTGATTATCTCGTACTCTAGCTCTTTGTCAACTGCTGCAACCACGCCTTTGACAATGTCCGCGACAAAGGCATAGTCTCTCCTGCTCTTTCCATCGCCGTACTTTTTTATTGGCGTCCCATTCATCACTCCTTGCACGAACAAATACGGGGCCATGTCAGGCCTTCCTCTCGGGCCATAGACAGTGAAGAACCTCAAGCAGGTAATCTTCATGTTGTAGAGATGATGATAAGTATGACATAAGAGTTCGCCTGCCTTTTTTGTGGCTGCATAAGGGCTGATTGGGTAGTCTACATTGTCTTTTTCTGAGAAAGGAATCTTCTTCTGGTTGCCATACACGCTGCTGCTGCTCGCAAAAACAAAGCTCTTGACATTATAATCCCTTGCCAGTTCCAATAGGTTGAGTGTGCCTGTGACATTGGTGTCAAAGTAAAGCCTGGGATTTTCCAGGGAAGCCCTGACCCCTGCTCTTGCAGCCAAGTGCACAACCTTGTCAGGCTTTTCCTTTTCGAAAATCTTCTTTATGGCATCATAATTGAGTATGTCTTGCCTGTAGAACTTGAAAGCAGAGCTCTTCTTAGAGATTTCAAGGTTCTTCTGCTTGAGCTTTACATCATAATAATTGTTGAGGTTGTCAATGCCAACAACAGAGTCTCCCCTATTAAGAAGAGCCTTGCATACGTGGCTCCCAATGAAGCCTGCGCATCCAGTAACCAAAATCTTCATTCTGAGATTAGTGTGATGGCTCCTATTTTTAAGTTTTGTTAATCCTTTGCCCAGTGGTTAAAATCCAAAACCTTTAAATACCTGTGTTGCTTTTAACCATCCTATAAGAATTAAAGGTGGTGCTCAATGCTTAAAATGAAAAAAATATCTGAGACTTACGAGATGAAGGTTTTCACTGACTCAGGCGATTACTTTGGAGACGTTGAGGAGTCCATCCTCACACAGAACAAGGTGTTTGGCTGGCGAGTCAGGGCGACAAAGAACAGCTTCTTGAACAAGGTCCTTGGCAGCGCTAAGGGAGTGATTGTGCCTCACCAATTGGTGAAGAGCATAGGCGACATAATGATCATCAGCAAGGCAGCTGTGCCAAGCTATGGCCCTGAAGGCGAAGAATAAGAAAACTTTTTCATTTATTATCTTCTTTCTCTTCTATTCATATAATTCCTATAATGATTAGTTTTTCCCCTGATAGTAAGCCCTTTTTGCCTGCTTCTGCGCTGATTGCTTCTTTTGCAGGTACAATGCTCTGACTGTCTGGTCTATTGTCTTGGCTGCAGGCTCAACATCAAAGTTCCCAAGCAACACAAATAGCTCTGTTGGGTAGTATTCTATTGGCCATTTGTTTTTCGGGTTAAGCCTTGCCAGCTCTTTCTCAAAAGTAGTCTCTCCTACCAACACCCGCTCTAGCAAGGAGAGAGCTCTCTTAGTTGCCTTTCTTATCTTCTCGCTGAACCTAGTGTCAGTAGAGTAGCGCTGTAAGTCCTTCCTGTAAGAATCTATGACTTGCTTCAGCCCCCAAGTTCTGGTGCTCTGGCCTAGGCAAGGACAGTACTTGTTCACTACCTCATAGCCTACTTCAAAGGCTTTTATCTCGTGGGCGAGTTCACCAAACATTTCAATCACCTCTGCACTTCAAATAAAAAAATTATGTGCACCTAGGTATAGATGACAAGCTTTACTTCCTTGCTCGTCTTCCTGTCTTCTAGCTGCGCCTTTTCTGCCCTCTTTACAAGGTTTTCCAGTTCGCTATTAACGCCGCAAACAACCACTCTCTTGGTTTCCAGCTCTTCAATTGCTTGCCTCTCAAGGTTTGCGCTAATCTCGCTAATCTTGTTAGCGTATTGAGGGAATCTCTCGCTCATGGCTTTTATCAAGCCTCTGTACAGCCTCTCATAAGCTACCCTGCTGCTCTGCTCCAACACTGCAACTCCATAATCAGAGCCTGGTGTTGGCGCATAGCCTTGGTCTACAAGCTCGAGAATCTTCTCAGTCAGATCCTGCTTAGAGCCATCCAGCTCTTTGGCTGTCTTTGCAGTTTCTCTTCTCTGTTGCTCGTTCTCAACATATTGCGTTACTTGGGTTGTGAGTCTTTTGCTTGGTCTTCTTGCATTGTAAGTGTCCATTTTGTATCTCCTCCAAAATTTTTTATTTTGGGGCCCCAAAAGCTTTGCTTTTGTTGCCTCCAAAAAGCTTATTATTAGGTATAGAAAAGCACTGCTTATATTTAAATTTATGAGGTGAACATCTTCACCACATAATAAAAAAAATTTATAAATACGGCCCTATTACCGGGGTATATGAACCAGAAATTCCTAGAGGAAGTAGGATTAACACCCATAGAGACGAGAGTGTACCTCTCCTTGCTGGAAAACGGGGCCTGCAGAGCCGGGGAAATCACCCGGTACACAGGCATCCACAGGAGAAGCGTGTACGATTCAATCGAAAGGCTGATTGAAAAAGGGCTTGTTTCCTACATAAAAACTAACAACAGGCGATACTTTGAAGCAGTCTCACCAGACAGGCTTTTAGAGCTCCTAAAGGAAAGAGAGGACAACATCAAGCAGATACTCCCTGAGCTCGAGCTCCTCAGAAAGCTCTCAGATGAAAAGAAAGAAGTGCTGTTCTTCAGGGGAAAGCAAGCCATCAAGACTGTCTTTGACGACCAGATAAAAGAAGGAAAGGAAGTGCTCATATTCGGAGACGCTGTGAACGTCAACGAGATAGTGAAATATTACTTCACCCATTTCGACAAAGAGAGGCTGGAGAAAAATATTCATGTCAAAATGCTGTTCGATGAAAGCGCGAGAAAAGAGAAACACCTAAAAAAAATCCCTCTATCCGAGATAAGGTTCATAAACAAGGGAAATAAGTCTCCTGTGTCCACCAACATCTATTCAAACGCAATATCCATTATAATCTGGGATGAAAACCCAAAAGCAACACTCATAAGAGAAGCGGTCCTGGCTCAGAGCTTCAGGAGTTATTTTGAATACATGTGGAAATCCGCCCACAAATAATACTGGGCAACAATGCACTGAATAAGAGGCGTAAGATGGCAATGAAGATAACAAGAGAACACATAATATTAACTATAATTTTCATACTCGTACTAGGCATAAGGCTTGCATTGGTGCTTCCTGCACAAGGCTTTAGCTATGAAGCATATGATTCCCTCAGGCAGGCAGAACATATAAAGCAAACAGGCACACCCCTGTTCAAGGACGAGCTCAGCTATTCTGGGAGAACCATTATCTTCCCGCCGCTGTTCTATTATATACTGGCTGGCTTCAGCTTTATCATGCCCTTAGAATTAGTGGGGAAACTAATCCCTAGCTTGGCTTTCTCATCCTTGGTGCTCATAGTTTATCTTATAGCAAAGCATCTTACAAAGAACAGGGTGGCTGCTATCACCGCTGCATTCTTCGCAGGCTTCATCCCTATCTTATTCACCACCCTCAACCAAGTGTCAGTATATTCCTTCAGCCTCCCGCTAATCTTCCTGCTTAGCTACACCTTCCTAAGGTTAGAAGAAAAAGGATTCACAGCCTTAAGCATCACCCTCACCATAATCCTGCTCCTCATCCATACCTCTGTACTCGTGCTTCTAATAAGCTTCTTAGCCTATTTCCTCATCCTCATAGCAGGAAAGCAAGAGGTTAGCAAGAAAAAAGTCGAGACTGCATTGTTCTTCTTTGCACTAGCACTATGGTTCAACCTCCTGCTCTACAAACGAGCATTCTTTGCTCATGGCATAACCTTTATCTGGCAAAACATTCCTGCCCCGCTTCTATCTTCGTACTTCAGCAACATAAGCTTTTTCGGCGTGATATACGCTGTTGGCGCAGTCACATTGCTCCTTGGAGTATATGCCATTTATCACGTGTTCTTCAAGACCAAGAGTTCAGACACCAGTCTCTACATGGGCTTTGCAATCATATCCTTCATAATGCTCTGGCTCAGGCTGGCGCCATTCAGGGTCGGCCTGATGTTCCTCAGCATCAATCTCATCATCCTGTCTGCGTACTCCATCAAGATGCTGTTGGTAAGCATAGCCAAAACCAAGACTCCGCACCTCGCCAATTGGGCAATCATAGCCATAATCTCATTGTTCATACTCACAACTCTCACCCCATTTATTGTCACGGCCCGGCTTGATGAGAATGATCGCCCGTCAAGAGAAGACATCCAAGCCCTTGAATGGATTAGAGAAAACACAGATGATGGCTCTGTAGTGCTGGGCAGGGTTGAAGAAGGCTTCTTCATAAACTATGCTGCCCAGAGGAAAAACATTGCAGACAATAATTTCCTCCTCATGCCTGATGTAGAGCAGAGATACAATGACATCCTTCATCTATACACCCTAAGGCTCAAATCCGAGGCAATAAGGCTGCTGAATGAATATGATATCAACTACATTTTCCTATCCACAAGGACAATGCAGGAATTCAACATGACAAAATTATTCTATGCAGAAGATGACTGTTTCAAGCTCATGTATGAGCAAGGTGCTCTTGTCTACAAGTTCTTAGCGGGGTGCGAGATAGAATGAGCAGAAATAAGAAGGCCTATCCAACAGAGGAAAAAAGAAAAGAAGCCTTGCAAAGGCTCCAACTCATAGGAATCGCCCTCCTCATCATCCTCATCACGACAGCTCTTGTCATCATCCTGAGGCTTCATCAGGGCAAGCTTGTTTTACCATTAGAGGAATCATACTACAACCTCAGGATAGCCACTGCCTTAAGCTCTGACATCACTATCAACCAAGTACCAATCCCAGAGCAAAATTACGAACCCAATCCATATCATTATGTTTTTGCCTTGCTCATGAAAATAATTCCTGTACAGCAGCTCATAATTTATTTCCCAATAATGCTGGGCTTGCTGACTGCTTTGCTCTTCTTCAAAGTACTTGAAAACCTAGGCGTAAGCTATAAAGAAGCAGCATACTCTTTGATCATTCTTGCAGTCACGCCTGCCTTCATAACCCTTTTTACTGGCCTGTACACTCTCGGCTTTTTGATTTTCATCAGCCTGCTAATCACTCTTATCATCTTTAGCAGGAAAAGCCAGTTCCTCCTCATCATATGCACTCTCTTATTCATTCTCTTGGCTTTGACAAGCATAATTGGTTTCATCATAACCTTGCTAATCCTTCTCTTCCTCTGCCTGGGGATGAAGAAAAAGTTAAAGTTGCTCGTCATGCCTATCCTGCCGTCAATCCTCATTATTGGAATATTAGGCGCGCTTCCTGGCTATGCAATAAGGCTCACGGATTTTCACGTTTTCGAATTCAGGAACGTGCTCTCAATCTTAAAAGCAGGCCTGGGTTTTGACTTATTCCTCTTTGTGCTTTTCCTAACTGGGTTTGCTATTGTGTGGAAGAATGAGCAAAGGCGACCATTGCACTTGGCATTGCTTACCCTTGTCATGCTCTCTCTCTTCAACACCACCGCGAGGGTGTTCGCAAGCTTCATCATAACATTTTACTGCGTAAAGTCCATACTTTTCTTCCAGAGAAGGAAATGGGGGCTTGAAGTAATAAAAGCAGGAACTTTGCTCTTGGTCTTATGCAGCATGGTGTTCTCAGCCACCAATCAGATTAACATCCTTGTCAATGCTCAGCCAGACAAAGATTTGAATCAAGCCCTTGTTTATCTCTATAGCTATCCGAAAGGAATTGTCCTGACAAGCGATGAAAACGGCTTCTTGGTGGAATACATTGCCGAAGACAGAGTCGTGCTAGACTCAAATTCTATCCGCTTGAATAATTATCAAGAGCTCAAGAACGCGTCTGACTTGTTGTTCAAAACAGTGAGGATAAATGATGCAGAGCCCATCCTCCAAAAACTCGGAGTGCGCTATGTCATGATAACTCCAGGAATAAAAGAAGAGCTTTGGAGCGGGAGAGAGCAAGGCTTATGGTTCCTTATGAAAAACAGCGAGAGCTTTATCAAAAAATATGATGAGAAAGGAATAGAAATCTGGGAGTACGCTCCTCAGAAAAAAGAAAGTGTAGTTTAGATAGGATAACAGGTAAAAAACATAAAAAATTGCTGATGGACAATGCTCGACACGGTTCAGATAATACAAAACATCATATATCTCTTCTCATTGTATTACGTAGTTTTCTGGTTGCTGGTCTTGCTCGAGAAAAAAGAAGAAAAAAAGCCAGGGCTGAAACTTAGCCAGTACCCTGAAGTAAGTATAGCCATTCCTGCTTACAACGAGGAAGATAACATTGTCGAAACCCTGGAATGCGTCGCAGCCTTGGATTATCCTGAGGAAAAGCTTAGCATAATCCTGATGGATGACGGCAGCACAGACAAAACCTATGTCTTGGCTCAGGAATGCACGAAAAAATTAAAGAAAAAGCATGATTTTCGAAAATTCATTGTCCTTACCCAGAAGAACCAGGGAAAATTCATGGCAATGAACAATGCGCTCAAGCACATCAATACTCCTTTCTTTGCTACCTTGGACGCTGATTCACTGCCAAAAGCAGATGCCTTGAAAAAGATAATGGCTTGCTTTGAAGAGGACATCGCAGCAGTGTCTCCCATCCTAAAAGTCTACAAGCCCAAGAATCTCTTGCAGAAGATGCAATTGTTCGAGTACTCTGTCAATCATTTTTACAAGAGCCTCATAGCGAGGCTTAACGCAATACACGTCACTCCAGGACCTCTCTCAGTCTACAGAACAGATGTTATTAAGGAAATTGGTGGCTTCAGGAAAGCTCATCATACAGAGGACATGGAGGTCGCCTTGCGCATCCATAAAAAGCATTACAGGATTGTGCAATGCAACGAGGCTTTTGTCTACACCAAAGTCCCTTCTGAGCTAAGGTCGCTCTATAGGCAAAGGCACCGCTGGAATTACGGCACTTTCAGGAACATCCTCGACTATAGGTCTATGTTGTTCAAGTGGAAGTATGGTGATTTTGGCTTTTTCCAGATGCCCATCATACTTGTCTCCGGGCTGCTTGGAGTAGCGACATTAGGATTAATAATTCACGCCATCTGGAAATCCTTCCGCCCATCCTTCGACCTGCTAAGATTATACAATTTTGATTTAATAAAATATTTCTCTAACACCAAGCTCAACATAATCTGGCTAGATATTGACATGCGCACCACCATCACGGTGCTGGGGTTCTTCCTGCTCAGCCTCTTTGTCCTGAGTCTTTCCCTTCGCCTTTACAAAAACAAGCTTGTCTTTAAGAAGTCAGCTGCCTTAATCACGTACATCTTCCTCTACTATTTACTCCTGGCTGTGATATGGGTTGGAGTTTATATGTCTCTGCTCTTTAGCAAAGGGACTAGCTGGAAGCGATAAATTAATATAACCAATATAAATGCTCCTGTACAACCCGGGAAAAGGTGTTTAGTATGAACGAACCAAAAAGGAGAAGGTATGTTTTTGCATTCATAATAACTGCAGCCCTATTCTTTCTGGGATTCTTCTTCGGCTTCATCATGGACCTCAAGAGAGTGGATTATTTTGACAAGGTTAATTCTGAACAGCAGCTCAACATGAAGAGCCTCCAGCTGCAGTACGAACTGCTTAAGGGAGATGGCATCCAGGACAGATGTGGCGCCTTCAGGTTTATTTTTGACAAATACATCATCGAACTAGAGAACAATCGTGCCAGGCTTGACTCTTATAGCAAGCAATCAGAAGTGATAACCGAGGATTTCGACAATCTCAAGAGAGAATACGTGCTCTCCCAGATAAACTTCTGGTACATATCACGAACTTTCAAAGAAGCCTGTCCTAATGCGTCTGAATTTGTCACCATACTGTACTTCTTCTCTAACAACCATATATGCCCGGATTGCGGCAGCCAGGCAACAGTGTTGAACTATTACAAGTCAATCCTGAAAGAGAACCTTCTCATCTTCTCATTTGATGACCAGTTCTCCCAGAAAGAGCCCCTGATAAGCATGCTCGAGGGGGTTTATGATGTTGAGAGCTATCCGACGATTGTTGTGAACAACAAGGTTTACTCTGGTTTTGTAGCCAAGGAAAACCTGACAGAAGTGCTGTGTACAGAGTACACTTCTGAAAACATAACAAAGAAAATATGCTCCTAAAGCCTCAAAATAACTTATTTTCACTATCTTTTTCTTATCTTTATCATGTCTCCTATAGTAAGACCTTCAGAATCCCTTTTCTTCTCGCTCGCACCAATAGATTCGGTTTCCACTTCTTCCACTAGCAATATCTTAAGGAATTTCTCGAGCTTTCTCGCCAGGGAAATGTCTGGCTTGATTATGCCTGACTCGAGCTTGTGGATGATGCTCTCTTTCTCAGCAATCTTCTTGGCCAACTCCTCTTGCTTCAATCCCGATTTCTCCCTTGCCCTCTTGATGATGTCAGAATAGTTTGATACGATAACCTGCATGGTCTCTGTGGTCTTGGCAGCCTTCTTTGCTTCTTCTGCAGCTTTTTCCTGCTTTTTTTTCTTCTTTTCAGGCTCTGCTTGCCTAATCTTGGCCACAACTCTGCCGTAGGATGAGCATTTCTCGCAGACGTTCAGCATGCTGCCTTCTACTTCAATCCTGTAAACAATCTCTGGTGAAGAACACATGTCGCACATATTATCACCCTTATTGTTATATGGTATCTAATCGCAGAGGTTATTTAAAAGTGTTACGCATGATAAATTCTGTCAGACCCTTTCGAGAATCACAAGCTCGTATCTCTGCTCACCAGCCCAGAGCTCATCTTCTTGGATGATCTTGAAATCCTTGGTCAGCATTTCCTTGAGAAGAGCCAGGTTCTCTGTAAGGAAAGCCATTCTTCCGCCTTTTTTCATTATGAACTCTGCCTGGTAGAATAATTCCTTGTAGAGTTTTCTTGCGTCTGATTCCCTGGTGTGCTTGCTCGGGCAAGGTATTCTAGAGGCTACTAAGTCTATGCTTCGCTCATTGAACTTGGTGTCCAGCCACTCAATATCAATCTTGGAGAAATTTATGAGCTTGTCAATGCCTGCGAGCTTTGCATTCTTCTTGGAAGCCTCGAGATTCCTTAGCAAAGGGTCAGAGCCTGTGATGTCAAGCTTCTCTGCCCTTGCTTTTTCATCAATCTTCTTGAAGAAAACATCCCAGTCCTTGCCTGCAAAAGGCTTTAGCTTCTTGAAAGCAAAGTCCTTTGAGTAATAATTCACGCTCTTGTTAGCAGCATAAAGGGCGAGCTCAATGCATACCACCCCTGATTTGCAGAACAAATCGACAAATTTCTGCTTTTTCTCCAATGAATAACCAACCATCCTTACTAAGGCACAGGCTAAGTTCGCATTGATAATGCCCGGAGCGCTGAAAATCCGGTAATTCCTCTTGCTCAAGTCCCTGCCTGCTAGGTCAATTCCGAAATATGCTTTGCTCTTGTTGATGAAAACATAGAATATTGTGTCCGGAGACTTCATGCTAGCGCTCGGCATAAAGCCAAGCTTTTCCTTTGCCGCGAATATCAGCTTCTCTCCGATAGCTTCTTCTATTGTCTGGCTCCCAAAGCCGTGCTCGCCTATACGCTCGCACTCTACCTTGAACTTCTTTTCCTTGCCGAACCACTCGCTCAGTTTTATTTTCTTTAGGCTTTCCTTTGCCTTTGCCACCAGCTCCTCCTGCGTCTTGAAGTCAAAGCAGTCAAAGAGTAGCAGAACTCGCTTTATGCTCTGTGCCTTGTAGCAAAAAGCAAACAGCTCATCATAATTTTTGCACTCAAAGAGAACAGCGCATTCCTCTGATGTTCCTTTGGTTTTTATTATTTCATCTAGCTCTAGCAGGGCTATCTTCTCAATTCCCTTGTCAGTTATTGCGCAGCCACGTATCATGTGACTAAGAAAAAAAGAACTGCTTATAAATATTTAGCTTAGATGAGCCCTAGCTTTTTGAGGACATAGTCTTGCATTGCTCTGCTTCTCTTGTTCGTCGCCTCAAAATAAGTCTTGCCAAGGATGAGTCCTGCAAGCTCTTCATAGCCCCTGCTCGCCTTGGTCCTTGGATGTGTATGAGTGACAGGATGTTTGAGCTTTAATGAATTCTTCACATTCATGTCGTAGGGAATGACTCCTATCACTGGCAGGTCAAGGAGCTTTTCAACCTCGTTGACCTTCAGCTCGTGCCTGTGCTCTCCTGCCTTGTTCACCACGACGCCGAGGATGACTTTGCCGAGCTCATGCGCAACCTGTATTGTCTTCTGGCTATCCAAAACAGCGCTCAACTCAGGATTAGTTATTATGAGCACTTCATCACAGGCTTCTAGCGCAGTGATTGCATCCTTGCCCAGGCCTGCTGCGCTGTCCATCACTATTACGTCAGCTTCTCCGGCGAGGCTTTGAAGGACTTCCTTGAGCTTGGAGTATTTGAGCTTTTTTATGTCATCAACAGTTGTTATCGCAGGCAATATCCTCAGCCCTGACTCATGCCTATAGATTGCCTGGCTTATCGAAGCTTCGTCCTTGAGTACACTCATAAGTGTTCTTTTCAGGATTGGGGCTCCGAAATAGACATTAACATTAGGCGTGGTAAGGTTAGCATCCACTAGAAGGGTTTTCTTGTGCTTAGCCAGGAGATGAGCCAGGCTGATGGCTGTGGTCGTCCTGCCAACGCCTCCTTTGCTCCCTGCAACGCATATGTATCTGCTCAAAAAAACACACCTCTTTTCTTCAATATTATTTAATCATTATTTGATTGTTATTTTAATTATTTTTGCTTACTCATTAATCTTGACTTCAATCCACTCGTAAAATTCCTTTATGATGTTGTAGTACTCTGTTGCCTTGTCAATGTCCACAGTTATCTCCTTGTTGTCAAGCATTGTCCTGAGCGTGACGTGGCGCCTAAACTCCTGCTCTTTTTTGGGGTTGGTCTTGTGAATCTTCCTAAGCAGGAAGTAGAGCTCCATGTTCCTCTGCACAATGTCATCCTTGAAAAGCTCTCTTACAAGCTCGCCCCTTTCCAGCGGAGTGTTAGGTATGAATTCTTCTCTTCTCGTCTTTTTCTCTACGGTATACTTCAACAAGGAGTCTATCAGGCAGTTATAGGCATCTATCATCCTGCCTATGCAGTTCATGAGCACATCAACTGTCCTTGTGTATTTCAGGCTGACATAAATCTGGTGGTCTACTCTTTTCAGCTCATCCTTGGCTTCGTACAAAGATTCTTTCATGTTCGCTCACAATCTTGTTTATTTGGTTCAGCAGTATCTTAGATTCAAAAATATATTTTTTTACAAGGTTGACATCAATCGTCTTCATGCTATAGGTGGGAGAGCAGATGACGAACTTGTCCTTGCGGATAAAGGACACTGGACTGCTCTTGTGCTCTGACAATATGCTCTTCACATCAGTTATTAAGCTTATGTAGTTTCGGCTGAAGTTGTATTTTGGTATCATCTTGTTCTTGAAAACCTCAAGCCTTGACGAGAAAGTGTCATTGAAAGGAGGAATTCTCTTGAAGAGCCGCTCATGATGCAGCAAAGCGCCGACGCCGTAGTCCAGGCTTGCAAAGACGTTCTCCACAATGGCTAATAAAAGCTTGGGGTCTTTGAGGACGGGATATGTCATGAATATCATATGGTCTGCTACTTTTATCTTCTGCAAAGCCTTGTCCCTAAGAACCTGAAATTCCTCCATAATCCCTCAATAAGTATAAGCAAGCATAATATATAAATGTTTGTGTTAATGCTGAAATCTAGAACGAATTTTTTACTCTTTTTTCAGCTTCAGGATAGCCTCTGCCAGGTCGCCCTTTGACTCTTTGATTGCTTTGAGAGCTGCTTCCTTGCTCACGCCAGCCTGCTCAGCTACAGTAGTAATGTCATCTTCGCTAATCTCTGGCTCTGATGAAAGGCTTCTCTCTGACTCCTCGCCAATGACCTGGTAAGTCTCCTGACCCATCATGTTAATCTTGGTGACATTAGGATTAGAGATGACAATCTCCTTATCCTCCAATCGGATGATGACTTCCTTTGCAGGGATTTCCTGCTGCTGGATGCCCATCTTCTTCATAGCCATGCGCATATCCCTAGGATTCATGCCAGGAAACATCTCATAACCTCTTTAAGCCTTTGCTGTCAGATGAAGAACAATAATTATTATGATAATCAATATGGACAGAAACACCACATGTTCTGGCTTGAACTCTATCTTTGACTTGTAATCATCAAAATATCTGGTGATGCCTGCGCCTGAGCTGGGCATCTGAATCTTGTCCTGTCTTGCCATGGTCTTAAGGAATAATAAGGTGTTTAAAAAGATTATTATTAAAAAAGTTGGTAGGGCAGTTATAAGCCGCCTTCTGTCAGCCTCCACGAAAATTAATTCATGGGCAAGCTGTGCTTAACATTCTACTGAGCGTCGCTAAGGACTTGCACCAGTGAGGTCTTGCCGTTTCACCCATTCCCGGAGTTCAGGCGCTCGGGTTGTTAGCTTACGATTTGTTGCCAAACCGCTTCTAACCCTCATAGCTCGCCCCGGGTGGTCTCGTTTCTGAGCCGTAGCCCTGGCTTTCACCAGCCATCTCCCAATGGTACGATGGTCACCTTTTTGTTAGTGGGCGGACTTTCCTAAGCAGAACCAGCCAAAAAAACAGCTTTGAAGCCGTTGTTCTTGATAGGCACTACCTGCTGTTAAGCCGCTGCCCTACCTGTATTTCAGGGTATTTTCCTGCTTTAAAAAGATTGTTGTTTTTCGTGTCTATAGTAAGATTTAAATACTCATAATTTCAAGGATAAAATTAACTATTGATATTTTGAAAAAGTGAGGTGGTTGGTGTGAATAAGAAAGGAGCCGATCTGAGCATGAGTGTCATCATAATAGCAGCAATAGCTCTTCTGGTGCTCATCATTCTTGCTGTTCTTGTTCTGAGAGCAGGCAGAGGAGTCACAGAAGGAACCGGCTGCGCAGGCGTGGGCGGAAGATGCTACGCAGGATGCGGAGCCCTTGGCGAGGACGACGGCGGCACATGGATAAAGAACCTGCCAAATAGTGGAAAAGCAGGCGGATGTGCAGAAGATGAGGACTGCTGCGTGTCATTGATACCGCCAACGCAGTAAGAACAATGAAGCTCTTCAATAGCAAAAAAGGAGTAGAGATTACGCTACAAACCGTGATTATCGCAGTCCTGGTAATCGTAGTGCTGATAGTTCTTCTCTTTATCTTCACAAAAGGCTCATCAGGATTCTTGATAGGAGTCACGAGCTGTGAAGATAGGGGCGGGTATTGCGCCACTGATCCTGATGAGTGCACCGCAGCTCGAGGGAATGTTTACAGGCTTGGCAAGTGCGACAACGGCGTGTGCTGCATTCCTGAAAGCAAGCTAAGCGGACAGGACAATGAGCCGATATAAAAGAGGAGACAGCAGTATTTTTCCTACCATAATAGCCATGGTAGTAGCTCTATTCTTACTTTATATATTGCTAGTAGCCGTAGGCCTCATCCCAAGATCAATCTTCCCCCTAAAACAATGCATGGACAGGGGCGGGAGATGCTCTCCCCAAGGCGGCTGCACAGAGGATGAATACCAGCTGTTCGGGGTAGGAAGCTGCCAGGAAGGGGAAATCTGTTGCAAGCTCTATGAGGAAAAAACTTTAGCAGGCCTTGAAAAGTTTAATGCAGCGGCAAGAGAGGCTTTGTTGAATGCCATCATAGTCACACTGAACAAGGACACCACTCCGCTAGCAGACAGGTCGACAGTAAACCTGAGAGTGGATAATGAGTATACTTTTCATTTACAAATTAATGATAAGCTATTGAAAGATGAGCAAATAAAACCTGAATTAGGTCCTTGCGCTGTTTATTTAGTAGATGCCAAGGACAAAGGGAAAAAATATGTCTTCTCAAATGAGGATGGAAAATTAATCCCAACAGATGTTCCTGTTGACCTGATCAGAGGTGAAATTGCTGAGTGCGACGCAGCTGTTTTTAAGTCAAAGACTTTTAAGCCATCTCTACTTGACGCATATAAAGACTTAACAATGTATGTGATTCTTTTTGACAAGGAAGTAGGTGATCAATTCAAAATTAATGCTGGGTTCGCGGCAGCTAGTGCTTTGGGAGGCGCTTCTAATCCCGAAGCATATTCCAAGCTTGTTGAAATGTACAGCAACACCCAGCACTGGCTGGCTATGAGAGTGTATAGATTGCAGATTGATCCTCTTGTGAAGATTAGCGGTGTGAGCGGTGAATGGGTGGCTAAGGACCAGATCACTATCACTTGCAATGGCGTGAAGTGCAAGAGGATAATGCTAAAGCTTGCTAAGCTGGATAAAGATCAGACTTACAAGGATTTGCTGGACCAGTGTCAGAAGGATGAGAATTATATGGGAACACTTGACTATATATCAGGCACCATGACCAAGACAACAGGCATTCCTTTGAACATTGACCTGGGCGGCTTTAGGCTGCCTTCGCAGCAAAAAATTATGTACATAACAGACAAAAAGCCAATAGCAGTTATTCAGCAGAACAAGGCTGATGTAACCATTGACAAAGCTACCATGCTGAGGACGTTCTATATAGAAGGCAAAACTGACTTTTATGTTGGAGAGAGCACTTATCTCTGCGCAAAGGCGGTTCTTGAGGATGACACGAGCGTTTACAGTGTCTCGAACACACCCCTAAAGGTGGATGCCATTCCTCCTTATATTGATCCTGACAAGGACATAAAAGTGATCTACCCTGACCCGATAACTGCAACCAGCATTAACACTCCATATTATTACAGGCAATACCCGCGAGTTGTTATTACGCAATGCTATGACTTTGGCCAGAGCGGATGCGTGAATTATGATTATTACATCCACACAGGCAACTTCGTCAACCTGCAATCACACTCTGCTGACTGGCAGACAGGCGTGGTGGGGCTGGTGTTGACAGAGGGGCTGAACATGCTTCTGAGCTACTTCGCCGAGAAGGACGCTGCTAATACAATCTGCCCATTCATAACCAGCAGCGGTTATCTTAGGAACACTAACCAGGAGATAAGGTTCAGGAGCCAGGGACAGGGAATAATCTGCCTTAGGGTGAGCGACAAGGCAGGCAACACAGAATTGTACTGGAAGCCCTTATGGACGCCTGAAGAGATGTTCAAGAGGATCCTCGCAAATCAGACAGAGGAATTGCTCTCTAGTACCAGCACTAATCCCCTCACGTAAAAAAGAAAAAATATTTAAACTTCGCAAAGGATTGGAATAAACATTAAACTCAAATAATAAAAAAGAGGTGGAGGCAAACAAAAATGGCAATGGACACCATTATACTTGCAATAATTATTGGTACACTAGCAGCAATAGTTTACAGCTTAAGGATTCTTGTCCTCCTGGAAAGGAGAATAGCCAAGATAGACCTTAACCTGGAGAGGATTGTTGAGCGGGTCTCTGCTGAGGAGAACAAGATAGAGTCAGAGGAGCTCAAGATCGAGAAGATGATAAAGAAGAGGAAATAAAATTTTTTATTACTTTTTTCCTTTATTCCGACTGAGTCTGGTTTTTTATGATGATACAGCACGTTTCTCTTGACCACGGATGGTATTATCACTATAGGCTGCACAATGAAAAGCTGGGCTTGCTCAAGGGCAATGGCTATTCGAACTTACACAAGTACTTGCACAGTGTCTTTGACAACTGCCCGCAAGAGCCTTTTGTTACAGGCCCGAGAAGCAGCAAACTAAAGTTCAGCCTCGGCATTGAGCCGCGGCAAATTGATAATCATGAAGTCAGCCATCTTGCAAAGGAAGGCTTGGCTTGGAACAAGTTCAGGGATGCTCACAGCAATGTCCAGGTGTTCATGCTCAGCTTTGACAACAAAACAATCGGCGTGGAAGTGCCTATCTGGCTAAGGGCAGAAGAGCTGGGAAGGAAATACGGGGAATTATTCAACAGCAAAGAGCCCTTGTCAGGGCACATAGATGTTCTAAGGCTTGAGGATGACAAGCTCTGGATATGGGACTACAAGCCTAATGCTGCCAAGGAGAAGTACGCCTCAACCCAGACCTTCTTCTATTCAGTAATGCTCAGCAAAAGAACAGGAATCCCGCTTGACAAGTTCATGTGCGGATATTTTGACGAGCACACCAGCTTTGTGTTCAAGCCAAAAGAAAAATTCCTGGAAGAAACTCAGCTTACATTAAAGTATTAAGAGGTTCTTAGCGTGGCTTCTCGCCAATCAGTTCCTCAAAGCTCAAGCCTTTCTCCTTTGCCAGCTCCAAAGTGACGGCATAGCTTTTGCCAGTAATCTTCAAGTCAGTCAGCTTCAGGAAGAACCACTTCTCATTGTCGAACCTTAACGCAACAAAAGCCCTAGCGCCGAAGGAGTTCGCGAACAAATCCAGTTGGTTGACTTTGTCCTTCTCAATGTACTTGACAGGGTCTGCAGATGCCTTGCACTCGATTGCAAAGAAGATTCTGCCGTTGCCAGCAATAACATCAGGGCTTGGATGCTGGGTTGAGCCACTACCAGCAGCTCTCATGGCTGCAAAGCCGTGCGCCCAAAAAAGATGAATCAGTTCACGCTCTGCCTTGCTACCCTTTGATTTACGACCACCAAAGCCAACTCCCATAATTATTGCTTATTTTTTGCTGTTTAAATAACTTACTAGAAAAAAATCCTTATCTTTAATGAATAAATTTATAAAAAAGCCCATATTAGTCTTGTTTATGGCTGGAAAGAAGCTTTTGTCCTTGTCTGCTATGGAAAAAATCATGAAGGCAGCAGGGGCTTACAGGGTGGGTGAGGATGCCAAGGAAGCTTTGCGTGACTCTCTTGAGGATATTGGCGAGAGGATTAGCAAGGAAGCCAATGAGCTGAGTAGGCATGCCAGGAGAAGCACGATAAAGGCAGAAGACATTAAGCTCGCGAGCAGGGGCAAGTAATAGGATAATCAAGCTAAGCCTTACTAATTCTCACTTATAATAATACGAGGTAGAACTAATTTTTTCTGTAGCATTCATCACAGAGTTGGCTGACTGGTAGGTTGATGGCTTTGCTTAGCTCTTCTGAGCGGGCATATATCAATGATTCCTCTTCCCTAAGCCCAAGCTCTTGTTTTAGCTGTTCGAGGTTTTTGCCAGGAGCAAATAATTCCTTTGTAGTATGAAAATCAATAGCATGCATGCATGGATTTCTTATCTCTGGGAAAGTTATGAACAAGTGCACTTGCTTTGCGCCTATATCTCTGAAGTACTTCACATCATGTTTTAGTGTGGTGCCTCTTACAATTGAATCATCCACAACAATGATAATCTTGTCCTTCACATCCTCCTCATAGAGATAGTGTTCTTCTATGGTTTGCAAATCCCTGTGTTTCTGAGTGGGCTGCATAAATATCCTTGAGGAAAAAGGATTCTTTTCAATGGCGTTCTCATAGCTAAAGCCGTATTGCCTTAACTTGTTTGCTAATTCTATTGCTGCGGATTCTGCGGTTCTGGGCACGGGCACAATAACCACTTTTTCCTTGTTTTCTAGTAAATGGCGGTATTTTTGAGGATACTCTTCTTCAAACCGTTTCCACATCATTTCTAATATCTCGCGTCTTATAGTCTTGACTCGCTTGTTGTTGATGAAGGAGGACGCCCTCATAAAGTATGATGCTTCAAACGGGCAGAAGGTGAGCCTTGGCTCTACAAGTTGCACTCTCTGAAAATCGAAATCTTTGGTTATGAAAATCATTTCTCCAGGGTTAATCCAATCATAGGCATTCTTGCCAGTTATGTACTTCTCATCGCGCGTGCCTTTGAAGAGCATCTTTTCAAGCGCAACTGTCTCAGAGGCAAAGGCGTAGTCTGTTATTTTATCCTCTTCCTTATTGACGCCAAAATACAATGGTCGTCTGCCTTCGGGGTCTCTAAAAGCAACAATACCGACGTTATTAACCATGGTTAGCACGCAATATGTGCCTTTGACCCTGTCAAAAACTCCTTTGACGCTTTTTCCAACTCTTTCAAGAGGGTCTGCGCTCTCGGGCAAAGCAAAGAACTCCTGGGTGAATACCTTAAGGATTGCCTCAAGGTCATTATTAGTTGCCTGCCTTAATCCCTTGGCTGCAAACTCCTCTATGATGTCCTTGAAATTATGCACGTCACCATTATGAACCATTGAGACTTTGTAAAAAGGAGCAACAAGTGGTTGAATGCTTTCTTTTCTCATCTTTTCCTGCTCCTCCTGGCTTATATCTGCTCCCTGAATGAAAGTATAGCTAGCCGTAGGATACCTTACCTGGCCAATGCCCATGAAGCCGTTGAGTTTTTGCAAATCCTGCTCTCCTCCCTTGAATATCTCTGAAACTTTTCCAAAACCTCTCACCACAATGAAAGGGTTGAAATCATCAAGGGTGTGGCCGACCGTTATAGCTCTTAGCTTTCGGTATTCTTTCCTTGAGAACTTTAACTTGTGTATTGTGGCTATTCCTGCAGAATAATCACCTCTGTTCTGCATCTGGTTGAGTGCAGATGCCACAAGAATTCCTAAATCAGACCTTTCTTTTTTTGAGATCACTCCAAAGATGCCGCACATTATAACAAGCTAGAACTGGGGAATTTTTTATAAAACTTGCTGTTCAGAGTTAGAGCTTTATCTTCATGAAGTCAAACGCTGCCTGGCTCTCCGGAAAAAAAGTCTTTACCTCGTCCTCAAGCTCATTTGCGGTCTTGTATCTCTGGGAGAAATGCGTTATTATAAGCTTTTTCACATTTGCAGTTGTAGCTATGAGCGCTGCCTGTTTTGTTGTCATATGCCTGTATTCAAGAGCTTTGTCCTCTTTATCAGAGGTGTAAGCTGACTCTGCTATCAGGATGTCTGCTTCTCTCGCAAGGTCATAGGCATTCTTGCATGGCAAGGTATCAAGGATTATCGCCAGCTTCTTGCCTTTCTCAGTGTGTGAAACATCATCAGGATGAATGGTTTGCCCCTTGAAGCTCACGCTGTGGCCTGCTTGGAGTTTGCCGATGAGTGGGCCTTCTCTTAGCCCTATTTTTTTTGCCTTTGCCATGTTTATCTTGCGTTTGTCTTTCTCAATCAAAGCATAGCCTAAGCAAGGTATTTTATGGTCTAGGTAAGCTGCCTCAACATAATAGTCTTCTGTGTCAGAAGCCTTTTCTACTCCAACAGGGTCTAGCTCTCTTATCTCCAGGTCAAGTCGATTATTCTCAAAGCTCACGCTCCTCAGGAGATGGGCCATTCTCTCTCTTGTCTCTCTTGGGCCGAAAACAATTACTTTCTGAGACGTTTCATTGTTGCTTATCGTCTGGAGCAAGCCTATTAAGCCTGCGACATGGTCTCCGTGCCAGTGAGTTATGAATATCTTACGCGCCCTGTTCCGGTTTATGCCTGCAATGTTCATTTGCCTCTGGGTCCCTTCGCCACAGTCGAATAGCATGCCTTCTCCTTTGAAGTCTACAAATATTCCTTGCACATTTCTGTCTTTTGTCGGTACCATGCAACTTGTGCCGAGCATTGTTATTTCCATGTAATAGAGTGGTTCTGATTTGGTTTTTAACGTTTTGCAAAGCAATAATTAGTTTCTATATTGAATATTAATCTTATTTCCAAATCTTTTTAAAAGGGGCAACAATGCCTTAAATCATCATGGTAAAGAAGGCAAAGCAGAAAAAAGAGAAGAGCAAAAAGAAAAAGATTGAGCTAGAAGAAGAAATAAAGGAAATGGAAGAAGAAATCACCAAGGAAGAAGTACAGGAAGCAATAACTGCTGAAAAAGCTCCTGTTGTTGAGGAGGAGAAAATCCTTGCGCCTGTTCAGCCCGAAAGAGAGGAAAAGGGCGAAGACAAGAAAAAAGAAATTGTCAAAGCAATCTTTGCAAGGGAAAGAGTGCTCACAGAATCAAGTGACGAAGCCAGAACCTTCTATGCAAAGAGCGCATACGGCCAGATGATAGAGGGTGGAAAAGTCCAATTATCACTACTCGAGGCGCTCTATCTTCTTGAAAAAGGAAAACTCGAGATTACTGATGGCAAGAAAAAACTCAACACAGAAATCTTCATTAAAAAGGCAAGAAAAGCAGAGCCTAACTTCTGGATAAGGTACTGCGTTTTCAAGGACATGAGGAACCGTGGCTATATCATCAAGACCGCCTTGAAGTTCGGAGCAGACTTCAGAGTGTATGATCGAGGCATAAAACCGGGCGAGGACCATGCCAGATGGATAATCTTCCCAGTGCATGAAGGAGAAACTCTGACATGGTATGACTTCGCAGCCAAGAACAGGGTGGCTCACAGCACCAAGAAGAGGCTGATGATGGGAATTGTCGACGATGAGGGTGACGTCACCTATTACGAAATCAAATGGATGCGGCCTTAAGAAAATTATATAAACATACTTCTAATACCAGAGAATATGATGAAGATACAGATGGGCAACCTGAGCAAGGACGCTGTCCTTAAGGTTGTGCAGATGAAAGGCCCAGTCATCCCTAATGATGTGCGCAAGGAATTGGGAGGCGAGAATCTCATCATAGGCGCCATCCTCTCAGAGCTTTCTAGCGAGGGTAAAGTCAAAGTTACTGCTACCAAGATTGGTGGCACGCCAGCCTATTACACTGTAGGAGAAGAGCCGCGGCTGCAGAATCTGATAAAGCACCTCAATGAAAAAGACCAAAAGACAGCTGAGCTGCTGAAGCAGAGGAAAGTGCTAAAGGATTCTGACATGACTCCTTTGCTGCGAGTAAGCCTGAGAAACATCCGCGACTTTGCAAAGCCTCTTGAAGTGAGCGTGAAAGGCCAGAAAGAGATTTACTGGAAATGGTACTTGCTCCCAACACAGGAAGCAGAGCAGATGATACTCAGGCAAGTAAGGCCTGTAAAGAGGGTAGAAATTAAGGCGCCAGAGCCAGTGCCCATTATCAAGAAAGAGGAGAAAGTTGAGGCTCCAAAACCTGTCGAGGCGAAAAAAGAAACTAAACCAGAGCCTGTGAAGGAAAAATCAAAAGAAAAGAAAGAAGCCAAACCCATAGTTCCTGCTGCTGTGAAAAAAGAAGAGGTGCAAAAAGAGCTTGGCAAGACAGCAGAAGAGCTTGAAAAGGAAAAAGACCCCTTCTTCAAAAAAGTGCTGGAATACTTCAATACTAATGACATCTCAGTCATCGACTACAAGATAATAAGGAAGAAGTCAGAAATCGAGTTCAGCATTACAGTGCCATCCAGAATTGGCGCCCAGGAATACTATTGCAAGGCCAAGAGTAAAGGCAAGGTCAATGACGGCGACCTGAGCAGCGCCTATATTCAGGGACAAGCTAGGAAGCTACCCCTAATATTTATTACAACAGGCGAACTCACCAAGAAAGCCAAAGAAATGTTGGCACGCGACTTCAGAGGGATGATTGTAAAGAAGATATAAATATGATGAATTGATAAAAATGGTTCTACCACTTTCCCATTGGAAGGAACTCTACAATAGGTTCAAGCACCAAGCGCTTTGCATTGACGTGGAAGCGACTTACTGGGACGGCCCTATCTCTGTCATTGGAGTCTACAGGCCAAAGGACGGAGAGATTGAATATTATTCGTTTGTCAGGGGAGTGAACCTGACTGAAGAAAACCTTAAGCAAATCTTTGCTGGATGCAAGCTGCTCATAACCTTCAACGGCAACAGCTACGATGTTCCTGAAATCAAAAAGCAGTTCCCTGGCGTTATTCCAGATAATCTGCCTGTAATTGACTTGTATCTTCTTGCCAGGAGGATGGAACTTGACACCAACCTGAAAGTGCTGGAGAAGACCTTCAACATATTCAGAGTGGATACGGTTGACAACAAGAGAAAGATATCAACCAAGATGTGGAATAAATACGAACAGAAGAAAGACCAGAGGGCCCTGAACACTCTCATCGAATACAATCGCCAGGACACAATAAACCTCTATCCTTTGGCTGAGAAGATAATGGAGATGATTAAATAAAATGGGGCTTGCCATCACTGAAATATTAACTCCCAAGACAATTAAGATTGAGGACTTGAAGAACAAGACTCTTGCAGTTGACACCTATAATCTCCTCTACCAGTTCCTGAGCAGCATCCGCCAAGCTGACGGCTCATTGCTTCAGGATAGCAAGGGCAGGGTTACTAGCCATCTTTCTGGTTTGTTCCACCGGGTTATCAAGCTCATGGGCTATAACATGAAGTTCATCTTCTGCTTTGACGGCGAGGCTCCTGAGCTCAAGCACAGGGAACAAGAGAGGAGAAAAGAGATTAAAATTGAGGCGCAGAAGAAATACGAGGAAGCAGCAAAAAAAGAAGACTTGGAAGAGATGAAGAAGTTCGCTGCGCGAACGTCAAGATTAACTTCTGAGATGGTAGAGGACGCCAAAGAGCTTATCAGGGCGCTTGGGCAGTGCGTTGTGAAGGCTCCAAGCGAGGGAGAGGCCCAGGCTTCGCACATTGTCAAGAAAGGTGATGCTGATTATGTGCTAAGCCAGGACGCTGACTGCCTCATGTTCGGAGCGCCAAAACTCGTCAAGAACCTTACCATAAGCGGGAAGCGGAAGAAGCCGGGCGCCTATGCCTATGATGAAGTCCCTCCTGAAGTTATTGAGCTCAAGGATGTGCTTGCAGAGCTGGATATCAGTCAAGAGCAGCTTATCATCCTCGGGATTCTGGTCGGGACGGATTATAATGTGGGTGGCATAAAGGGCATTGGCCCGAAAAAAGCCCTTGCCTTGATAAAAAAGAAGGGTAATGATTATGACGCTATTTTCAAGGAAGCCAAATGGGATGAGGCTTTTGATTACCCTTGGAAAGAAGTCTTTGACGCGATAAAGCACATGCGAGTAACAGATGATTACAAGCTCAGATGGGAGCAGGTTAACAAGGAAAAAATAATTGAGTTGCTAGTGGATAATCATGACTTCAGCAGGGAACGTGTGGGAAATGCATTGGCAAAGCTAGAAGAGAGCAATGATATCAAGCAAAAAGGTTTAGGCGAGTTCTTCTGAAAATATTAACATAACATAAATCAGAATATTTAAATAACAAGGTCATCGGGTTGGTAATATGAGCCGATTGCACAAGAACAAGCAGTATTATTCTGATGTGGAGAAAACAGGAAGGCATGTGAGAAAGGAGATAAGCACAGGGCTGGAGCTCCTGAAAAAGATTGACAAGAGCATAGTCACGGTTTTTGGAGGGCACAAGGTTTCTGCTGAGCACCCTTTTTATCAGCACTGCAAAAATGTTGCTTTTGAGCTGGGAAAGAAGGGCTATGCCATCATGACAGGCGGAGGCTCTGGCATGATGGAGGCTGCTAATAGGGGCGCGACAGAGGCTGGAGCGCTTTCTATAGGGATAAAGGCAAAGCTTTTAAAAAAAGAATTGGCAAAAGGCAGCATCTTCACGCATAAGCTCGCCTTGCGCTTTATTTTTGTAAGGCGCTTCCTGCTCGCCATAAAGAGCGAAGCATTAATCTTCTACCCTGGAGGCTTTGGGACATTGAACGAACTGTTCGAGTACGCCACGCTGATGAAAACAGGCATTGTAGACAAAGTGCCTATCATATGCGTTAACAAGGAATTCTGGCAGGGATTGTTCGAATGGCTGCATGACAAGCCCTTGAAGGAGAACCTGTATATGAGCCAGACAGATGACTTGAAGCTTCTCCATATTGTGGATGACTTGGAAGAGATAATGAGAATTATAGAGAAGAAATAATTTAAAAAATTTAAAAACCGCCCCTTTCTTGAACCAATAACAAAAAATTATTAAAAACAAGGCGCCTCAATTAGGTTAGATGATAAAAAAGAGGGTTTTTGAGGCTATTGCAACATTAGTTGGTTGCATGATAGGTGCAGGTATTCTTGGGATTCCATATGTGATTGCTAAGGCGGGTTTCCTTACTGGCGTGTTGAACATAATTGTGCTCGGGGTTGTTTTTATTTTTATTCACCTATACTTAGGAGAAGTCACGCTAAGGACAAAGGGCAATCATCAGCTGACAGGCTATGCTGAGAAGTATGCAGGAAAAATTGGCAAGTATTTCATGTTCATCAGCATGATTATAGGCATTTACGGCGCCATTATCGCTTACATCCTCGGAGGAGGAGAAGCACTTGCCAGCATCACAGGGCTGGATTCCTTGCTTTGCAGTGTCATCTTCTTTGGAGTAATCTCCTGGTTTATTTATGTCGGCATCAAAGCAATTGAGGAATCAGAAGCATTTGCAATGCCCTTGGTGTTGCTCATCGTGTTAATAATATTTATTTTTGCAGTTGGCAGGATTAATCCTTTGCATATTTCAGATTTCAGTTATTCAAAGCTGCTCGTGCCTTATGGGGTTGTGCTGTTTGCATTCATAGGCACATCAGCTATTCCTGAGATGAAAGAAGAGCTTGGTAAGAACAAAAGAGATATGAAAAAAGCAATAATCATAGGCAGCAGCATACCTATCTTGGTTTATTTCTTGTTTGCACTCTCAATTGTTGGTGTGCTTGGAGAGGAAACGCATGAAGTCGGGGCCCTGGGTTTGGTAGCCATCCTTGGAGAAAAAATGGCTTTTATAGGTGGGATCTTTGCGTTGCTTACTGTGAGTACCTCATTCCTGGCCTTGGGGCTGGCGTTGAAGGAATTGTTCATTTATGATTATGGCTTGAGAAAAAACACTTCCTGGCTATTGGCCTGTTTTGTGCCATTCTTATTATTCCTCCTTGTGAAACTAGGTGGGCTTGCAGGATTTGTCACGATTCTTGAAATATGCGGCGTCCTTACAGGAGCGATTGTAGGCATCCTTGTCGTAATCATGGTGATGAATGCTAAGAAGAGGAGCGAGAGAAAGCCAGAGTACAGTCTTTACATCAACAAGTTCATAGCTTTTGTGCTCATCCTGCTGTTTGTCATAGGAGCAGTTAATCTATTAATAACAATATGAGGTTTGAAGATTTGAGCTCTACCTGGTTAATATTTGCGATTTTAGCATCAATTCTTGCTAGTGCTTCAAGCATTATTGAGAAGAAAACCTTGTTCAAGCAGCACGCTCTTGAATTCTCAGCAACCATGTCCATCTACACTCTTCTCCTAACCATTCCTTTCTGGTTCTTTGCTGACTTCAAAGCATTAAGCCTGAAAGCCACGGGCTTGATTTACCTCGCGTCACTGCTCGGAGCATTAGCTTTTCTTCTCATTGCAAAATCACTTAGGCACCTTGCTATCTCATTAACCTCTCCTTTTCTCGTGTTTGAGCCAATGTTCGTGGCAATATTCGCCGCAGTACTGCTTGGAGAAAGGATCACCGCACTACAGGTTGGAGGAATGGTTGTGATTATAATAGGCGCATACATCCTTGCAAGCTATCAACAAGATAACATCCTTGACCCTTTCAAGCACATCCTAAAATCAAAATATCTTAAATATGTATTCCTAGCATTAACTCTTTATGCCCTTGACAGCATTATTGACAAGAAAGTGCTGGGTGCTGCTAGTGACGGAGGTATGGGCGTGGCTGTCTGGACTTTTATGCCGCTTGTTCATTTCTTCATGGCTGTTAATTTCATTTTAATAATGATAATCTTTGCAGATGGGTTTGGAGGCATTGAAAAAGGCATAAAAACCGGAGGCTGGCTTGTGTTTGCTGTTGCGGTACTTACTGTTGGCTACAGGCTGGCTCAGCAGTACACTGTATCGTTGCCAGGCGTGCTCATCAGCCTGGTCATTCCTATCAAGAGGCTTTCATCCTTGTTCTCCACAGTTATTGGCGGGGAATTGTTCCATGAGGAGCACATACTGAGGAAGAGCATTGCCTGCACCATAATGATTATTGGAGTCATTCTTGTTGTTATATAAGTGAAATTCATAAACATTTAAAAATCAAGGGTTTGTTCAAGGAAGCATGCTTTGCATTAAAGTTCCAATCAAGGAAGCAGAGAAGATAAAAAAAGAATTGCTGAAGAAAGGCTTGTTTGATAAAGAGCATGCTATTGTCAAGGCTAAAGGGTTTGTTTATTTCCCTGTGAGTAAGAAGTTCAAGGCAAAATACTCCTTCACTAATAAAGCTCTAAAGAAGAAAGCGTTGCATACTGACTTGAAGAGCTCTCTGAAGAACAAGCTCAACAAAAAAGAGTTGCAGTTCGTAAAGCGATCGCTGGATGTTATTGGCAATATTGCTATTCTTGAAATACCCAAAGAGCTTGAGAACAGGAAAAAGGAGAAGCTGATAGCAGAAGAGGTCCTGAGGCTTAACAAGAACATCACTACAGTTCTGAAAAAGGGAAAGCATGAAGGGGTTTTCCGGGTGCAGAAGCTAGAGCACCTTGCTGGCAAGAATACCAAAGAAGCTGTTTACAAGGAACATGGCATAATGATGAAGCTTGATGTTGAGCAAGTATATTTCTCGCCGAGGCTGAGCACAGAGCGAAAGAGGATAATGCAACTGGTGAAGAAGCCTGAAGATATCCTTGTCATGTTCTCTGGCTGCGCTCCTTATGTGTGCGTCCTTGCAAAGAACACACCGGCAAGGCACGTCTGGGGCATTGAGATTAACCCTGTAGCACACAGGTATGGCTGGGAGAACCTCAAGCTTAACAAGATAAGCAACGCCTTCCTGATAAATGAGGATGTTAAGACTGCTGTTCCACACCTCTATCAAAGGATTCTTGGATTAAAGTCAGCCATTACCTCTAAACAGCTCAAGACAAGATTGAAAGAGAATCCTGCTATCATGGAACTGCACACCTTGGACTATGATTTCAAGGAGAATTTTGAGAACCTGAAAAAAACAATTCAATTATTGCAAGAAGCAGGCAAGTACGTCATTGTGCATCAGCCATGGGAAGCAGGTATAAGCATGGACTTAGTCAATCAGGACGCGAACAGCGAGCTCTGCCAGAAAATGATTTCCCTGATAAAGGAATTTGATATTGACCTAGTCATCCACCCTGTGAACAACAACAATGGAAATGAAGAAAACTTAGTGATTGAGGATAAGCTGATTGAGAACATCAAAACCTTCAGCAAGCACTATGACAAGATATACTTTGAAAACAACCACGTGGTGATTTTCTCCAAGAAAGAAAGCATTTTCAAGATAATCAAAGCCACAGGCATAAAGAACATGTGCATTGACACCTGCCACATGCTATATTTGTACTCACCAGAAGAAACTGTTAGCTTGATAAAAGAGATACAAAAGCAGTGCAACACCTACTTCCATCTGAATGATTATAAGGACAATGTGCATAGCAGAAGGCTGTCCGAAGATTCTCACCTAAACATTGAAAGCATCATTCCCTTGATTACAAGAGGAGTTATAGAAATCAATAGTCAAGATGAGGTAAAAAATGAGGAAATGATATCTTCATGGCACTACCTTGGAAATTTCCACAAGACCTTTGACAGGATACTCATGCCTCTGCCCAAGACAGCGAGCGAATACCTTGATGTAGCCCTGGCAGCGAGCCACAAAGGCACAATCATACACTTCTACGATTTCCAGAAAGAGGGAGAGTTCGAGAAGAGCGTGGAGAAGATAAGAAAAGCCTGCGATGCAGCTGGGAAGAAATTTAAGGTTCTTAACATGGTCAAGTGCGGCCAGAACGCGCCCCGAGAGTTCAGGATATGCGTGGACTTCGAGATATTATAAACATTTAAATAAACTGGTTTCTTTTCTATTATTGCGCAATGAAGAAGTGAACACCCACTGAGCTAACGCGATGAAGAACGGAAGTAACTTCTGAGCGCGATTTAAAAACGTTTCATATAAGTGAGAAAATGGAATATTCTTATTATGAAAAGTATGTGAATAAGAGAACGACTGGTAGGTATGATGTCACGCCTATTTTTGAAAACCCGGAAGTGTTCTCAAGACTTCTAGATGACCTAATGAAGCCTTTTGAAAAAAGTAAAATTGACAAGATTGCCGGAATAGATGCTTTGGGCTTCATAATTGGCGGAGCATTATCCTACAAGATAGGTGTGGGGTTCGTTCCTGTGAGAAAAGGCGGAAAGCTTCCTGGCATCAAAGGTAGTGTATTAAAAACGTCATTCGTTGATTATACTAAGACAAAAAAATATTTTGAAATGAATGAAGGGTCAATAAAGAAAGGCGAACGTGTTCTTATTGCTGATGAATGGGTTGAAACAGGATCTCAAATAAAAGCAGCCATTAAACTTATTGAAAAACAAGGAGGAAACGTGGTTGGAATTACTGTATTGAATGCAGAAAAAAGACCTGAAACAAGTGTATTATTTGAGAAATATAACCTGAAAGCCATAAAAGTTCAAGAAAAATAATTGTTTCTAGCCAAACATCCTTGTGTAATCATCACTGTCTGTTTCTTCCTTCTTTATCTTGTCTATTGCACAGAGGAAATCGTGATGCGTGACCTTGGTCCTGTTGTTCCTTATTGCAAAGTAGCCTGCTTCTGTACATGATGCCTTGACTTCTGCTCCTGAGAAGCCTTTCATCTTCTTTATCAGGGATTCCTTCTTGATGTTAGAGTCAAGCGTCATGTTCCTGGTGTGAATCTTGAAAATTTCTTCAAGCCCTTTCTCATTTGGCAGGGGAACTTCGATAAGCCTGTCCAGCCGTCCTGGCCTGATGATTGCCGGGTCTAGTATGTCCATTCTGTTGGTGCAGCCGATAATCTTCACATTGGCCAATGGCTTGAAGCCGTCAATCTCTGCGAGGAACTGCATGAACGTCCTCTGGACTTCTCTCTCCCCGCTGGTCCCTATGTCAACTCTCCTTGCTGCAAGCGCATCAAGCTCGTCAATGAATACAATGCTCGGAGCCTTCTCCCTTGCTAGCTGGAATATCTCCTTAACCAGTTTTGCTCCTTCACCTATGAACTTCTGCACAAGCTCAGAGCCTACAATCTCTATGAAGGTGCTCTGGGTGGAGCTGGCCACTGCTTTTGCCAACAATGTTTTTCCAGTTCCTGGTGGGCCTTGGAGCAGGATGCCTTTTGGCGGCTGAATGCCTACTTTCTTGAAGAGCTCAGGATTCTTTAAGGGCAGCTCAATCACTTCTTTTATTTCCTGTATCTGAGGCTCAAGCCCACCGATTTCTGACCATTTCTCGTCAGGCTTCTCTACTATGACAAACTTTTCAACATTAAAGTTCTTTGAAGAAATTACTTTTTCAACGATGTTTAGGTTTCTTTGCTCTACCAGGACGGTTTCTCCTGGCAAAAGATTTTTTATCTCGCCAGAAGTCCTCACCATGAACTTATTACCATTTGGCAGGGAAATGAGCACACCCTTGTCAAGCACATCAATCACTTCAGCCATCATCAATGCAGGGCTTCTGAACCTTTCAACCTCATCTCTTAGCTGGGAAATAGTTTCTCTGAGAACCCTGTTCTCCTCTTCAAGTTCATTGGATGAAGTGGTGTAAGAATAAACAGAGCGCTTCAGGTCGTCCTTGGTTGTCATAAATAGCGCGAAAGAGCGTTTGGTTTATAAACCTTACCATTGAGATAAATCGTCGACAAAACAACAAAATTCGTCTGGGTAATCCTGAGAAAAGCATGAAATAAAATAAGATAAAATAAGATGAAAAAAGATATATAAACAACAATATTTTTAAATTTAGTAAAACCAACAGGGTGCATGGCAGAGATTTCCCTGTATTTCTTCATCGACTTCCTTATTGCTATTGCATTGGGAGTCCTTGTGGGGCTTGAGAGAGAATTCTCACATGCAAAAGAGAAGCACAAGAGCTTTGCCGGCATAAGGACCTTTACCATAGCTGCAATTGTCGGCGCCATGATAGGCTATCTTGGATCTAATTATTCATACTGGATTATTATTGCGGGGCTGATTTGCTTTGCCATTGTCACAGTCTCATTTTATATTGTCGAGACCACCATCACCAAGCATTTCGGGGCAACTACTGAACTTGCAAGCCTGGCAGTGTTCGTTATCGGAATGCTATGCATGATAAATCAGGTGAGGCTCGCGATTATAAGCGCTATTGTGGTCACGCTCACACTGTCCTTGAAAGACCCTTTGCATACGCTTGCGAAAAAAATAAGCAAGCAAGACATCTACTCCACTTTGAAGTTCGCGATTATTGCTTTTATGGTTCTTCCTTTCCTGCCAAATCAAACCTACGGGCCTTATGATGTACTGAACCCATACAAGATATGGCTGGTCGTGGTCCTGATTTCTGCCATTAGCCTTGTGGGTTATATTGCAATGAAATTCGTTGGAGCTAAGAAAGGCATGGGTTTGACAGGCTTCCTGGGAGGCTTTGTATCCAGCACTGCTGTGAGCATGAGCATGAGCAATGCTTCCAAGACAGTCAAGAACATTGTCAATCCATTCGTGTTAGCCATGGTAATAGCTTCATCCACCATGTTCTTCAGGGTTTTGGTCGTGAATGGAATACTGAACAGGGCGGTCTTGCCCAAGCTCATCATCCCTTTGGTCGCCATGGGCGTGGCTGGCGGCATTTCTGCGCTGTTTGTGTGGACGAGAAAAGACGATGATGTGCCTGAAAAAGAGAAGGCACTGAAGAACATCCGCAGCCCGTTTACAATTGGTCCTGCCTTGAAGTTCGCAGTGTTCTTCATTATTGTCCTGTTCGTAGCCAAGATAGGCTCTGTTTACCTTGGCTCCAAAGGAGTTTATCTGACCGCTGCGCTTTCTGGACTAGCTGATGTGGATGCCCTGACTGTAAGCGTTGCAGAGCTCACCAACACAGGCATTATCACAACAAGCGTTGCAGTAAATGCCCTGATTATTGGCGTGATAATAAACACTCTTGTCAAGGCGGGAATAGCGAACATATTCGGCAGCAAGGAATTCAAGAGAAAGATAAACGTGATATTCGCGGCAATAATTGCTGTGGGCTTGATAAGCTTATTGTTTATTTAAAAAACTAGACTACAAGTTTTCCCTTTTTCATCATCCAGAATCTCTTCTTCCCCTTCAATCCATAGACGTCCAGTTTCTGCTCTTTTGCATTAATGACAATGTCGTAATGGTAGATGGTTGCTCGGTCATCTTCAAATCCAGAGCCTAATGCTATGTGAATCATGCCTGCAATCTTCTCGTTGACAATCAGGTATTTGCACAGCTCTGCCTTTGGGTTGGTGTTAATAGCAAATTCTCCAATTTGGTTGAAGTTGGCTTTCTTCATAGCAATCAGCTCTTTCGGCAAGGACTTATGCTTTTCCTGCTGCAGCAATACTTTCATCGCCTCATTCTTCTTCTCATGGATCTTCTTAATCACATCTTTTGGTCCGCGAAGTATTTTGTAGCCTTTCTCATTGCACTTAACAATCAAGGGGTTTTTTGGGCTGAGCACATAGCTCTTATCCACGCTAATGACCACATCGCCGCTGAAAGTGCCTTTCATCCATTCTGGCGACAAGAACATCTCTCCACCAGGGATATTGGCATAAGTGCCTGCCTTTATTCCTTTTTTCAGGCAGCGCTGGTCAAGCTTCCACCTGACATCAACATCTGAGTTCATAGGCGCTACGTGCGTCTTGTTTTTTCTCAAAAGGTTAATCTCAAGGTTCGTTTTGTCGGATTCAACAATTATCTTGTCTGATTTATTTGCTAGGTTTACCAGGATGTCGTTCTTTCTCTTCATCTTGAGCCAGTCAATAAGGCAGCTGCTGATATAAACATCAATAGGCAATGTGTCTGTGAAAGCCACTCTGCTCAGGGGAGCCCTGCTGTCGACCTTTGTCTGTGGGTACCATGGAAGCTGGTAGATTATTCCTCCAGGGAAGTCCCATCTTGATTTCCTGTTGGGCGTTGGGTAGCCTATGGTTTCACCGAAAATGTGCTTGCCGCCATAGCCTTCTCCTTTGATGAAGAAAGCCGCGTCATTGGTTTCAAAGCGATTAAGCCTCAAAAGGCTGGATAAAACCTTGAATTTCTTGAAAACAGGCTCATTGATGTCCTTTTCAAGCTCACAGCCCAGCATGGTTGCTGCTAATTCTCCCACTCTCTCTGAGGGCTCGAGCATTGTCTTTTTCGAAGTGTAAGCATTCAATGGCTTTTTCTTCCCTGGGCAAACTCGCCACATAGTCCTTGCTATTGCATAGGAATCCATGTAGTCCTCCAAAGGATATTTTATGTCCTTGTCTTTTAGGACAAGGTCAAACCCAATCCCGACTTGCTCACTCTTCTTCAAGTCATACACTTGGCTCCATATTGTCCTTGCTGTCGCCAAGAGTCGGCTCCACTTGTATTTCTTGAACCATTCAGGCCTAAACTTTATGCTCTGCTCGCCATTCACAAGGAAATCTTTTTCCATGTCCAGGATTAGCACATCAGGCCTCTTGAAAATCTTTCTTATATCACCTTTCGCCTTCTTGTCAGCTTCTGTGATAAAATCATTAAGCGCTTTGGTTTTCTGATTCTTTATGCCCTTGTTCAAGGCGTCAAAAACCTCCCAGATGTCAAGCATTGCCTCAGTGGAAGGAGATTCCTTGTCAATACCCCTGACATGCAGCTCACATCCAAGGCTGTGCAAAGCCCGGCTCAAGGGAGCCATGGAATAGAATGCTTTGTCATTGTAAGCGTCAAAGACGACAAACGCCATCTTTTTCTTGAACCCACAAAAACACTGCGTATAGTACTTCACTGCGTCATTAAAAGCCTTTAAGTCGTATTTCATGAGAAGGGAACTTAAAATAGCAGGTTAATAAAGATTATGGTTTTAAAATCCCCTGATGCAAATCAGCTTCTTCGTGCTCTTGGTCAGAATTTCCTTTTTATTTCCAATTAGCAAGGCATCATCCTCTATCCTTATGCCCGTACCTGTCTTCTGGTTGTAATATCCGGGTTCTATTGTGAAGATGGTGTTTTTTTGCAGGACGTCCTTTGATTTTAACCCGATGTTTGGCTTCTCATGTATTTCCACGCCGATTCCGTGGCCTAGGCCGTGCACAAAATATTTTGCATCTTTTCCAAATAATTTCAGAGAATAATTGTAAAGCCTTCCGGCGCTTAAATTGATCTTTGCCTTGCCAATGCATGCTTCTTGTATGCTTAGAACCTTATTGTAAATCTCCTTCTCCTTCTCGCTTGGCTTTCCAATATACACGGTCCTGGTCATGTCAGACAGATAGCCTTTGAATTTGACCCCAAAGTCTAGGATTAAGAAGCCTTTCTTCAGCTTGGAACTTGGTTCGTGATGCGCTACCACAGCATTCCTTGCATTGGCAACTATGGGTTCAAAAGATACGCCGTCTGCTAATTCCAAAGCCTTGATTTTTATGAATCTAAAAATATCCTTTTCTGTCTTGAAACACCTGAAATTCTTAATAATCAGAGTGAATATCTTGTCTGTAATCCTGCAAGCAGCCTTTATCCTGCGAATCTCTTCACGGGTCTTTGCCTGCCTTAATCCTTCCAGGAACCTGCTCGCATCCTTAAGCACAAAATGTTTTCTCAAAAAACTCTTTTGCTTGACAAAAAGGTAATTATTGTTCGCGCCAACCCTTTTTATCTTGTTCCCCTTCACAAAAGCCTCGAAATCCTTCTTGAACTTGTCCCATTGCGTCACCTCAAACCCATGCACCCGCGGCTTGTAAAGCAAGGATAAGAAAAGATAATTGTTTTTCCTGGTCAAGAACATCAATCCGTGCTCAAAATCCCCTCCAAAGAAGTAATTGAAGTTCGGGTCCTTGTTGAAAAGCACAATAGCATCCAACTTCTCTTTCTTCAGGTATTTGCGCACCTCTGAGAGTTTCATGCATAGAACACAACGCTTGAAGTATTTAAAGGTTATTTAAAAACAAAAAAAACTTTTAATTTTATTATCACTTATAAGCTCTAACTTGGATGCTGGTGATTTTCCCACCCAGGGACTCATGCAAGTCAGGCTCTGAATAGCTATGCTCACCTGCAACCTCAATTCTGGTGAACCCTGCCTTTCTTATCACAGCCAAATATTCATCCCTTATCATTGCTCCTGATATACAAGCGGCCCATGCCTCAAAGTTTCTCTTAACCTTGTCTGGCAGCTCTTCATCCAGCACTAAATCAGATATCAGGATTCTGCCACCGAGTTTTAAGACCCTGTAAGCTTCTTTATAAGTCTTTAATTTGTCAGGTGAAAGATTGACAACACAGTTGCTTATAATTACATCAATGGAATTGTCTTTGATAGGAAGGTTTTCGATCTCACCAAGCCTAAATTCAACATTTAGGTAGCCATCCCTTTTAGCTATCTTGTTTGCCTTTGCTACCATGGTTTCTGTCATGTCCACACCAATAACATATCCCTCAGCCCCTACTTTTTTTGAAGCAAGGAAGACATCAATACCTGCACCAGAGCCAAGGTCAAGCACAGTTTCACCTTCTTTTAATTCTGCTAGCGCAGTTGGATTTCCACAACCCAATCCCATGACTGCTTCCTTGGGCAGCTGCTCCAGCTCTTTTTCAGAATAGCCAATTTTCTTTGCTTGAGTTTTCGAGTCATAGCTACATGTGGGACAGCAACTCGTGCCTTTTTCAGCAAAATCAGAATATCTTTTCTTTACTGCTTGCTTTATTTTTTTTTCATTCATCTTCTTCATCTCATTAACAAGATTTTAGCGCCTTCAAGCCTATTGTCGATAAAAAGTCCTTCATTTCAGCATCTTTGATAGCATAATATATGTTCCTTCCATCTTTCCAATGCCGAAGTATTCCTGCTTCCACAAGCACTTTCAAGTGCCGTGAGACTGTTGTCTGATCTTTTTTGGCTAAGGAAGAAAAAGAACAAGCGCACTGCTCTTTAGCCAACAGGCATTGAATTATGGTTATCCTGGTCTTGTCACTCAGAGCTTTGAAAAATTTAGCTTTGTTTTGCATCATGAAATATATGCATATATGTACATATATAAATACTTTTTGGTTTTAAAATGGGTTGCACTGAGCGGACACTTCGCACTGGACAGTTCTGCGTAAAACTTATAAATGAGCAACTTCTGTGGTTCATCTTATCATGATTGCTGTTAGTTTGCTCTCTGCCTATGATTACTGCCCGAGAAAGTTGTTCTTGGAGCAGGTTCTCAAGCTCGCTGTTCCTCCGAGAGAAGTGGTGGTCAAGGGTAGCATCAGGCATGGCGTGCATGACAAGACCAACAAGGCTGATGAGGCTTTTGTCAAGAGCCTGAAGAAGGAATTGACCTATGATGAGCTCTTGGATAAGTACAAGAAGCTTCACTCAGACATCCTAAGAGACAGTATTGTTAGGAACAAGATGAAGTTGGCCGAGTTGAAAATATCCTTGAGTAGCTTCTTCCAGGAGAGCTGGCCTTTGGTTTTTCAGGAAACCCAGCATAGGGCAATGGCAGTGCATGACTTCATGGTTCAGAGAAAGGTTTTTGGCGAGGAGCTCTGGAAGCTGCTCAGCCCTAAGATAGAGTCAGAATATTATGTTGAGTCAGAAGAGTTGATGCTTAAGGGGGTGATTGATGCCTTGGAAGTTTATGACAACAAGGTCGTAAGGGAAGTTGTGCCTTATGAGCTGAAGACAGGTAGCGCTCCAAGGGAAGGCGTGTGGCCAGGGCATAAGATACAGGCAGCAGCTTATATCCTGCTTCTTGAGAAGAACAGGATGTTTGTCAGGGAAGCTTTTGTCAAATATCTTGACATTGATGAGGCGCGGCCTGTTGTGATGAATCCTTTTTTAGAGAAAAAAGTCATAGAAACGCGGGATAAGGTCATTGAGCTTTTCAAGAGCAAAAGCACACCAGTAATATGCGACAGTAAGGCCAAATGCGACGCCTGTACCTTGAAAGAGCAGTGCTTGAATGAAAAATTTATAAAAGAAAAGCTTTCTCTCCTATCCTAAAGGAACGGGCCTGTGGTCTAGCGGCTCAACCTTTTAGAAATAAAGGGTTCCGCAAATGATATCACCTTCACATGAAACGCAGAGCGGTTCATCCAAAAAAGCTCTGCTTTTTTGAGAGCGGTGGAGGTCGCCGGTTCGAAGCAGCTTTTCATAACAAAAGCTGGCGAAAGTCCGGCCAGGCCCATTTTCATATTATTAAGGTGAGTGACTTGAGAGAGATTGAGGTTAAGATTCTTGAAATCAACAAAAATGAGCTTGAGAAAAAGTTATTATCGCTGGGTGCAAAAAAGGTTTTTGATGACATCATCGAGGCACACTTCTTCGATTTCAAGGACAAATCAATAAAAAAAGCCAGGAGCAGCTTCAGGCTCAGGAAATATGGATGCAAGGCAGTGATTACTTTCAAAAAGTTTGTTCCTGCAAAGAATGTTAAGGCAAGGGATGAATTTGAAGTCGAGGTTTCTCACTTTGACACTGCAAAGCGAATCATAGATTGCCTGGGCTTGCAGGAATGGGGGTATCTTAAGAAGAAAAGAACAAGCTATTCATTGCCTGGTGTGCGTTTTGAGTTTGACAAATACCTTGGCAGGCTAAGCTTTGTCCCTGAATTCATTGAGATAGAAGCAAAAAACTCAAAGATATTATACCGCTATGCCAAGCTTCTGGGCTTTGGCAAAAAAGACTGCAAGCCATGGAACACTTATCAAATCATGGATTATTACAAGAGCAAGCACAGAAAAAATGGTTGATGATGCCAAAAGACAAACGTCTTTTGGATTAGAAAACGAAAAGTTTTCTGATTTCAAAAGACTCGAAGAAGAGCAGATAGAGCTTGCAAAGAAAGTCATTAAACAAGATGTGTTCTCAAGACTAAAAACCATCGGCGGATTAGACGTTGGCTTTAACCATGACAAAATATATTGCTCTGCAGTGGTCTGCGATTATAAAAACATGAGCATCTTAGAATCTCAGAGCGTTGAAAATGAGTGCAAGATACGCTACATACCTGGCTTCAGGGCTCAAAGAGAATTAAAAGCCATGATTGAGGCTTTTAACAAGCTAAAGCAAAAACCTGATATCTTATTACTCAATGCGAGCGGGATGCTCCACCCGAGGAAATGCGGCTTGGCATCTCACCTCGGCATTATGCTTGACCAGCCTGTCATTGGCATCACCAAGACACTGCTTTGTGGAAAGCTGAATAATGATGAAATATTAATTGATAATGAACTCGTAGGCAAGGAACTGTTTGGAAATGAAAAGCTCAGGAAAGTCTATGTTTCAGTAGGGCACAAGATTTCTGTTGACAAGAGCGTTGAAATAGTGAAAAATTGCACGCACCCGCCTCACAGGATGCCAGAGCCCTTGCACCTGGCCAGCCAACTGGTCAGGAAGAATATGAAGAGAGGATAAGCAAAATCAATAATGAACTTTAAAGAGAAAAATTTATAACCTGTTATTTTTGCCTGATTTTGATGAGCGAGGAAAATATTATTTCTGTTAAGAAACTGTGCAAGAGCTTTAAGGAGCTCAAGGCAGTTGATAATGTTTCTTTTGAAGTAAGGAAAGGTCAAATCTTTGGATTCCTAGGGCCCAATGGAGCTGGCAAATCAACTACTATAAAGATGCTTACCACGCTTCTGCACCCTAATAGCGGCGAAATCCTTGTTGACGGAAAAGATCCTGCCAAGGAGGCTGATGCTGTAAGAAAAGCTTTTGGCATAGTCTTCCAGGACCCCAGCTTGGATGATGAGCTGACTGCATGGGAGAACATGGAGTTTCACGGAGTACTCTACAGCATTCCCAAGCCACTCAGGAGGCAGAGGACTGAGCAACTGCTCAAGATTGTCGCGCTCTGGGATAGGAAAAATGATTTGGTCAAGCATTTCTCAGGCGGAATGAAAAGAAGACTTGAGATAGCAAGAGGCCTGCTTCACCACCCTAAGGTATTGTTCCTTGACGAGCCAACCCTGGGGCTAGACCCTCAGACTAGGAATAATATCTGGGAACATATCAAAGAACTTAACAAGACAGAAAGGATAACTGTCTTCTTTACCACACATTACATGGAAGAGGCAGAAAGGGTTGCTGGTTATATCTGCGTCATAGACCATGGCAAGATCATTGCCCAAGGCACGCCAGATGAGCTGAAGAAAAAAACCAAGACCAAGTCACTCGAGGATGCCTTTATCAAGTTAACAGGCCGCAATATACGAGAGCAGGAAGGAAGCGCTATTGAGAACATGAGGCTCAGGAGAAGAGTGTGGGGGAACAGGCGATAAAATGAAAACCATTTACATACTCTGGCTAAGGCAACTGAAGAGGTACTTTCGCTCTAAGTCAAGAATAATCGGCTCACTAGGCCAGCCAATACTATTCCTTGTTGCCCTTGGCTTTGGCTTCGGCCCCATTTATGCAAAAGCAGGCGGAGGCAACTATATACAATTCTTAACTCCCGGAATCATTGCAATGAGCACGCTTTTCACTGCCACGTTCATGGGAATCGAACTCATATGGGATAAGCAATTCGGCTTTTTGAAAGAAACCCTTGTGGCGCCGGTCTCAAGGACTAAGATAATGCTTGGTAGGACACTTGGTGGAGCGACTGTAGCTGTTCTTCAAGGGCTTATAGTGTTTGTGCTCTCCCTAATTATAGGCTTCAGGCCAGTGAACTGGCTTATGCTGCCCCTTGCCCTTGTCTTCCTTGTGCTGATAGCTATCATATTCACAGCGCTAGGCACTGCCCTTGCCTCAAAAATGGAGGACATGCACGGCTTCCAGCTCATTGTTAACTTCCTAATCATGCCCTTGTTCTTCCTCTCAGGCGCAATATTTCCTATTAACGGCGTGGCATCAGGGATAAAATATGTCATCATGATAAACCCGCTCACTCATGGCGTTGATGGATTGAGAGCGACTCTCACAAATGCAACAACCGGGCTGGGAATGCTCACTGACTTAGGAATTCTATTAGGCGTAGCTATTTTTTTCGTAGTCATAGGAAGCTACTTATTCTCAAAGGTAGAAATTTAGTGAAAGCCGGATCTCAAACATGGACTCTTAGTCTCTTGACATGCGGGCTTGCCTGCCATAATTGCTTCTTATTCTTCCTTCCGGCCCTTACCAATGCCCCTCTTGCCTTCAAGTCCCGTATCCTGGAAGAAGCCACGCCCTCAGAGACTTTGAACTCCTTTGCCATCTCATCAATTGTCTTGGAGCCTGTCATCAAGAATATCAGCCATTCTTGCTCATCCTTGCTGAACCTCTTCTCAAACGCCTCAAGCCTTCTCTTCTTGTCCTCTTTTTCAAGGTAGACATAGGCATTGACATTCACATTGTGCAGCTCAAGAATCTCCTTTGCTCCCCAATAAGTCACCATGTACGTCTTGTTAACGAGCAAGGGGTTGTTTTCCTTGAATTTTCTGTAGTGAAAGTCAAAGATGAAGTCAGTATATTCCAACAGTTTTCTCGGGTTTCCATCTGCGCAGGCCACCAAAAGGTTCAGGGCTTCGTTATGAAGCTTGTTGTGATAATTCGTTGCTCTTACCTGGAGCCTTAGCTTCAATATATCCTTCATCTCCTCATCATCCAGGGTTGGAAGCTCAATAACTCTGTTGCCAAGCCTCTCCTTAAAGGCAGGGGTCACATTCTTCAGATACTTGCTTATCTGGGCTATAACTATGCTCTTAATCTTCTTCTCCTCCGGGTTCTCCCATTTAGCCCTGGCATCAAGGATGATGTTCTTGTCAGTTGCCTGGAACTCATCAATTATCAGGACGGGTGTCTTTGAAGGGTATTGCTTGAAGGTTATTCTGTCAAAGAAATTCCTTTTCTTCTTCAGCTCTTCCTCTAGGTTAAAGTTCTTGGGTAGCTCCTGGGCGTCCAGGTAGATGAAGCTATGGTTTTTGAGGTTTCTCTGCACTCTCACTAAGAGGGATGATTTGCCTGAGCCTGTCAAACCATTCAAGAAGCAAATTTCTCCCTTGAGAATGTGATTGACCAGCTGTTCTTCCTGGCGCTCCAACCCTACGAGTAGTGGGCTAGGCCTCACATCCAAGGGGTTTTCCTTAAAGCCAAACTGCTCAAACCAGGTGGCCATAATCCCATTATTTTGGCTTGCATTATTTAAATCTTGCCCTAAACTACTCAAAAAGAGCAAACTTTAAATATTCGAAGCGATTAGAGGGAATTAAAGTTTTCATGATTAATGTATAGGAGGGATTATTATGGCTGACGAGGACAAGAAATTTTCAAAACAAATAATAGGCAAACTGGTTGTTTCAAAGACGGGTAAGAGGTTTGGAGAAGTAGGAGACATTGTCTTTGAGACTGGCTCTGGAGAGCTGATTCACCTCGTGCTCAGGAACCCTACAAGCTACACAGAAAGACTAGAGCTTGAGAGAACCAAAGAAGGCGAATTGCTTATCCCTTTCAGCGCAGTCATGGCAGTAGGCGATTTCGTGGTTGTGGCTGAGGAGGACATTGTTTAAACTCTTTCAAATTATTACTCCTTCTAACTTATTTTTCACAATATTTATATTATGAGATGAATCTAGCTGGTCAATGCATAATCAACCAATAAAGAAAAAGAACATAGGTGAAAAGCATGAATGAGCGCATAAGAAAATTAAGGCAGCAAAGCCTTGACGCAAAGCCTTATATTGATCCTGAAAGAGCAATCCTGATGACTGAATTCTACATGCATCACAATATTCCTACATTATCTGCTCCTGTCAAAAGAGCCATGGCATTCAAGTATTTGCTGGAAAACAAAGCCATAATAATAAACGAAGGCGAGCTCATTGTAGGCGAGAGAGGCTCTGCCCCAAAAGCCACACCAACCTATCCTGAAATAACAACGCACAGCCTTGAAGACTTGACCATATTGAACTCAAGGGAAAAGATTCCTTTCGCAGTAAGCGAGGAAGCAAAAAAGATTTACAAGGAGAAAATCATTCCATTCTGGCAAGGAAAAACCATGAGAGAGAAGATTTTTGCTGAAATGCTTCAAGAGTGGAGGGCTTCCTATGAAGCCGGCGTATTCACAGAGTTCATGGAGCAAAGAGCACCGGGCCACACAGTATTGGATGACAAGATTTACAAGAAAGGGATGTTGGACTTCAAGGAGGATATACGAAAGAGCTTTTTAGCCCTTGACTATGAAAAAGACCCTGAAGCCTACAAGAAAAGGGAAGAGCTCAGAGCCATGCACATTGTTGCTGACACATTAATTGCTTATGCAAAACGCTATGTTGAAAAGGCAAAAGAGCTCGCAGAGAAAGAAACCAATTCTGAAATAAAAAGAGAGCTGGAAAAAATACTGTGCACATGCAGCTGGGTACCTGCTCGCCCGCCAAGGGATTTCCAAGAGGCATTGCAGTATTACTGGTTCGTTCATCTCGGGGTTATTACTGAGCTCAACACCTGGGATTCATTTAATCCCGGAAGGCTAGACCAGCACCTTTACCCTTTTTACAAGAAAGGGATTGAAGATGGCTCCTTAACAAAAGAAAAGGCAAAAGAGCTTCTAGAGGCTTTCTGGGTCAAGTTCAATAACCAGCCGGCGCCTCCGAAGGTAGGCGTGACTGCAGAGGAGAGCGGCACCTACACTGACTTCTGCCTAATTAATATAGGCGGAGTAAAGCCTGATGGCAGCGATGCTGTTAACGAATTATCGTATCTAATACTTGATGTTATTGAAGAGATGAGGCTATTGCAGCCCAGCTCCATGGTGCAGATCAGCCAGAAGAGCCCTGACAGTTTCCTGAAACGAGCATTGAATATTATTAAGACAGGCTTTGGCCAGCCGTCAATTTTTAACACTGATGAAATCATCCAGGAGATGCTACGCCAGGGAAAAGCTGTGGAGGATGCTCGCAATGGAGGCGCTAGCGGCTGTGTTGAGACAGGAGCCTTTGGAAAAGAAGCCTACATACTCACAGGCTACTTCAACCTACCTAAGGTTCTGGAAATAACCCTGAGCAACGGAACAGACCCGAGAACCGGAAAAAAGATTGGGCTAGAAACAGGCAAGCCTGAGGATTTTCAAACCTTTGAAGCATTATTTGATGCATACGACAAGCAGGTAAAGCACTTTGTAGACATAAAGATTAAGGGCAGCAACATCATAGAAAGGCTTTATGCAGAGTACTTGCCAACACCCATGCTATCTTTGCTCATAGATGACTGCATTGCAAAGGGAAAGGATTATCATGATGGCGGAGCACGCTACAATACATCATATATTCAAGGAGTTGGTTTAGGCAGCATTACTGACGCATTAACCTCCATAAAACATAATGTTTTTGACAACAAGAATTTGAGTATGGAGCAACTGCTTCACGCGCTCAAGATCAACTTTCAAGGCCAAGAAGACTTAAGGCAGGCTTTCCTTAATAAAACCCCAAAATATGGAAATGATGAAGATTATCCTGACAGCATCATGCACCAAGTCTTTGAGAGCTATTTCCAAGCTGTTGACAACCGGCTGAATACAAAAGGCGGCAAGTACAGAATTAATCTCCTGCCTACAACAGTCCACGTGTATTTTGGCAAGGTGACCGGAGCATTGCCTGACGGCAGAAAGGCCTATGAGCCATTGTCAGAAGGAGTTTCTCCTGTCCAGGGTGCTGATAGGAAAGGGCCGACCGCTGTCATAAAGTCCGTTGATAAGATGGACCATGTAAGGACAGGCGGGACTTTGCTCAACCAGAAATTCACACCCAGTTTTCTAGCTGATGATGCGGGAATGGATGGATTAATCAAGCTTGTGAGAAGCCATTTCGCATTGTCTGGTCATCACATCCAGTTTAATGTGGTGGATGCAAACACGCTTATGGATGCCCAGGCGCATCCTGAAAAATACAGGGACCTCATTGTAAGGGTGGCTGGCTACAGCGACTACTTTGTAGACCTTAGCCCTCAATTACAGAACGAGATAATCAAGAGGACAGAGCACACAGGATATGAATAGTCTCATACTGCAGTGGCAAGGTTCAGGCTTAACACAACTTTTTTAAACATCCTCTTATTCTTTTCTTCTTATCATGAACGCGGATGACATAGCCATTTGGACTGAGAAGTACAGGCCTCATAGCTTTGAAGATGTTAAGGGGCAGGAAGAGATTGTCAGGAGAGTCGAGGCCTTTGTGAAGAAGAAAAACATGCCGCATCTTCTTTTTGCCGGCCCTGCAGGGGTGGGCAAGACAACTCTTGCGCTGGTAATTGCCAAAAAGCTCTTTGGCGACAGGTGGAGAGAGAATTTTCTTGAGCTCAATGCCAGTGATGAAAGAGGAATTGATGTTGTAAGAGTAAAGGTGAAGGACTTTGCCAGGACCCGAGCAATTGGCGATGTGCCTTTCAAGATAATCTACCTTGATGAATGCGATGCATTAACAAGAGAAGCACAGCAAGCACTTAGAAGGACAATGGAGAACTACACGCAGACCTGCCGTTTTATCCTGAGCTGCAATTACTCCTCAAAAATAATTGATCCCATCCAATCAAGATGCACTGTCTTCAGGTTCAAGCCATTGCCAAAAGAGGACATTTACAAGATCATAGATAAGATTGCAAAGGCAGAAGGGCTTCACGTGGATGCTGAAGCAAAGGAGGCACTTTACGAGATAAGCGAAGGGGATTGCAGGCGGCTTGAGAACATAATGCAGAGCAGCGCTGCAATAAAGGACAAGATTACTGACGAGCTCATCTACAGCGTTGCGAGCGCTGCAGAGCCAGAGGAAATAAATGATGTGCTTGCGCTCTGCGTCAAGGGAGACTTCTCAGGTGCCAAGAACAAGCTGCTTGACACCATGCTCAACCACGGGCTTTCTGGATTGGATGTAATCAAGCAGGTCCAGCAGGAAATCTGGAAGCTGAAAGATGTTGATGACAGGAAAAGGCTGGAAATGGTGAAGGAGTGCGGAGAAGCAGAATTCCGCATGGTGGAGGGCAGCGATGAATTCATCCAGCTGGAAGCATTGCTGGCCAAGTTTGTTCTGATAAATTGCAAATAGAAACATATAAATAGTTATTTCCTTCTAAAGGATTTGTGAGTTTGAAAGAATTTTTTAAGCCAACCAAGGGTAAACTTGTTATCCCAATAGCGGTCCTGTTATTTTTCTTAATTATTTTGTCTATTAATTATAATGACGCGCAGAAAACAGGAAAAGCCTGGTGTGAAATAAATAAGAATTATGTGATACCAATGCTAAAGGCCGAAATAGCAAATGATACTGAAACTGCTAAAAAAATAGAGAATCAAGAAAATGAGTATCGATTCCGACAGCAAACTCCTGAAGCAACAATATTTCTTTTAGAGAACAGCATCGCTTTTTTAAAAAAAATATCTGTTTTTAATATTAATCCTGACTATAGCATTGATTGTGAGGTATCGGGCGAATTTTGTCCTTATCATAAAGAAAAATATTTTGAATGCATTATAACCACAAGTAAAGAAATAAGTGAGTTAAAGATTCAAACTGGTTCTTTTGATAGCTCTTTTGACGCTCCTCCCGAGGATTATGATAACCTGAAATATAACCCCCAACATTTGCGATATATACTAAATATCATACTAAACCTTGGTTTCCTGATCATAACAACGTATATTTTATCATGCGCACTCGTATTTTTATATAAAAAAATTAGAAAAAAACCTTAATAGTAGAGCCCTTGCGGCCATAATCCTCTGGCATACCTCTGGTGGTTATCCATGTACCTTGGCTCTAAAAGCCAAGGATTGGTATAGTATGCATAGTCTAGCGCGCTGTCAACGTGCATGTAGCTGCTATAACTTGTCTTGCATCCATAGATTGAGTTGCAACTTGTGCTTAGCACAGGATAAGGCCCAGAGGGGTAAAGCCTGTTGTTGTAACCGTAATATGGCTGATGCAGTGAATTGTAATAATATCCATAATTAGGCCTGAGATTGTATTGGCTGTAATACGTTGGCTGGTTGTAATTGTAAAGAAAAGATTGTGTAAGGTATAATCCTGTGAAGACTAGCAGAAAGGTTAGGATTATCCCTGAACTTATTTTTTTCTGGCTCATTTTTTTCAAGGCCAAGCCTTAATCGAATTAGGTTTAAAATTGATTAAATAAAAAAATATTATTACCAGGCTCTTTGCAAGGTATATGACGCACTCGGATAGCCATAGCCATTGTATCCGTAGTTGAAGTTGGTCATTCCAGGCCTTAGGCCATAGTAGTAGTTGTTGTATGGTGTGTAGCCGAACCAGCCGCCTATTCTTGCTCCTGCGTACGGGTTGTAGTACATACCTGCTCTCTGCGCGCATCCCACGCCAGTGTATGCTCCTGGATTTAAGCCTATCAGGTTATTGCTGCTTGCTCCGAAGAATCCGCCAACTCGAATAGGTGAGTAGCTGGATGCCTTTACAACAGGGGGCATGTATCCGCAGCTTGTGCTTCCGTAATAGCTGTAGGCTGATGCTGTGCCAGCGCACATAAGTACGCCTAGAACCACTAAGCCGAGCAATAGTTTTTTATTGTTTCTCAAACTTTTTGTTTGAGACTCAAAAATCAATGATTTTTGTTGCATTTTGCTCTATTCCTCCTAAAAATTCATTAGATTATTACTAAAAAGTAAAGACACTCAATTTATAAAGATTTCGATTATTAACTACAACGCGGTAACAAAGATTCGTGGTTGGGCACTTCTCAGGGATGGCTCTGTATTAGAATAGGGACTTCAACAAATTCACCGTACCTGTACCTAAGCCTTATGTTAAGCAAATCCGCATAAACTCTCACGTTCATGGGCTTTGTTCTGCTCAAGAAACAAGTCATTGTTAAAGGAGCGCCCTCAAACATTCTCACAATCCCAGATGTGCCGCCGTTGGAAAGGCGAGTATCCAAGCGAGTGCAGTTAACAACATAAATGTCTGGCTGCAAAGGTTCAACAAAAACCTCCACCTTGTACATGTTCCTTCCCACATCGCCGAAATCGCAGATCTCATAAAGGCTTGAATAGGCGTTCCTGATAAAGAAGACTCCTCTGCCGACATGCTCAATCACGAAGTTAAGCTGCACGGTCTGATTGCTTATGGGTGCCTCCTCGACATAAGTTATATGGATGGGAGAGCCGCTGTTGCCAACGGGCTTTGGCCCTTTTAATGTGCAGATCGTAGAGTCTTCCCAAGATTCTAAAACATCCTTTTTCATGCAGAACTGGGTGGTTGCAAAGCTCTCATAATCATAGCAAACTTCTGCTCTGATAGGCAGCATGATGGTGTCATAAACAGGAGGCAGGTAAGCAAGCTTGTCAAAACTTATGTAATTAATCTCACCCGGCAGCACTGTGCCGTCATAATTAACCTTAGCTGACTCAATCTTGGCATCCAGCGTCTGAGCCCCTGTTTCTTCTGTCAAGCCAAAATTCCTGTAAACAATGCCTGTAAGCCTTGCCATTATCAAAGGGTTGTCAGTGCCAGGGCCAACAGGCGACTCGCCTACGTTCTCTAGCGGAATGATAAAAGAGAAAGGCACTGCGCCGCTGCCTACAATCACTTTTGGAGGCGCACCCTCCATCACATGAATGGCCAGGCCTTGTGTCCCTCCCAGGAAGCCACCGATAGCAGCTTCTGAATTAAATCTCCTTGAACTAGAGCAACCAGGGACGAAGAGCGCGGTAGCTAATGTAAGAACCAATAAAACAACCAATACGTCTGAGAAAAAAGGCTTCTTCAACATCACAACCCTCCTTTTAAGATAAGACAACCATGATAAAATAAAAAAATAATGAAAAAAAAATTAATAATTTTAGTTGGTCACGTCCTGGATGAGGATCGGGGTCTCAATGAACTGGCCATACCTATATTTGAGCTTGATGTTCAACAAGTCCTGGAAAATCCTGTGGGAGCTGGGCTGGTTCCTCTCAATCGTGCAGCTTACAGTAGTTGGTGCTCCTTGATAGAGTTTGATTCTTCCGGTGTTCGAGTTGGAGAACCTTGCGCACTTAATGAACATTCTTGAGTCTGAAAGCGGCTCTACCTCGACATCCACATAGTACTTGTTGAAGTTCCTAACGCTAAAGTCACATCGCTCGCTCAGGTCATCTCCTGTGAGTGGCCTTCCAAAGAATTCGCCGATGCCAACGTGCTCAATCGTGAATACCACTTGGATTTTATTCTGTGACATGGGGTTCTCAACTACGCTGCTGATATGAATGGGTCCTCCGCTGTTCTGGGGATTCTTCTCTCCTGTCAAGCTGCAGATGCTGGTGTCCTGGATGTTCTCCAGCACATCATCCTTGATGCATACCTGGGAAGTTGCCACAGTTTCATAGTCATAGCAAACATCTGCCCTGATTGTGAACTGGGTGTTGCCGTGAATGTCAGGCGCATATGTCAACGGCTCAAAAGTGACTGTGGTTATTTCTCCTGGGAAGATAGAGCCGTCAAAATTCCTTCTGGCTCCTCTTATGGGCACAGGAACGACCTGCTGAATGTCATTGTCAGTCACTCCGAAGGTCTCTGGGTTAATGCCTTCAATCCTGACCATCACAAATGGATTGTCAGTGCCAGGCCCGACATCTGCTTCACCCATGTTCTCGATTGCGACTCCTACGCCGAACGGGTAAGTGCTTGCATCGTGAATCTGTGGTGGGGGCATTCCTTCTATAAGATAAGTATTAAGTCCTACTGACCCTCCGACATAAGCCTTGGTGAGGTCTGTTGTCCCGCTTTCTGTTGTGCAGCTCGTCACAAGCAAAAGGGCTGCTATTGCAATTAAGAAAACCAATCCGGTCCTGATGTTTTTCATTTCACTCATCCTCCTGATTTTTGTTTGTTGAGTTTTACCTGCTTTTATGCTTAAGTATCTCTTTTTTGTTTTTTATATCCTGTTTTTTATCTTGATTATTTTTATGATTTTTATGTTTTGTTATCTTATATTCAAATCCTTCAAATCGCCCTTTTTATCGTTACTTGCTTCTGCATTGTCTGGGAATATCCATACCAAAGCTCAATTACCAAGGGAGTCATGTAAGCTGACCTCAAGCCAGAGAAAGGGATGTTATATGCACAAGTCACAATCCCTTCGCGAGTATCTGGGTTGAGCCTTACAAAGTCATTTGGAGTGCAATCTAGCATCTGCAAGTCGCCAGACACTCTCACGTCTCCAATATAAACCACGTTCAAATCATTATTAGTAACCCTGCCTGGGAAGTATGGGCTGCACATCTCGAGCTTTCCAGGGTCATAAACATCTCCTCTGCCAACATTCTTTATGTGAATGGTGAATACTGCCTGCCTGGGCGTGTTTTCCTGCTCAATGATTGTCACAGCAACAGGAGCTCCCTGTCCTTTTGTTCCAGTGTACATCTTCGGATAGCATACTTTCTTCCCCTCTGTGAAAGGAGTAGGGTCAACACATACAAGAGGAGCAGCATAGGTCGCGTACAAGTAACAGTTAGTAATCATGAAAGTCTGGTATGTCTGGTCTAAGCCAGGCGGCCAGTTCACAATATTGCCATCAAAATTAATATAAGCTAACTCTCCTCCAGGATACTCATAGGTGTCTCCGGCCAGCAGGTATTCTACACCAAACATGCGCGTGAAATCAATTCCCTGGAACAATGCAATTAGCAATCTGCCATGATTCGCATACTCAATGTCAATGCCCGGGTTGTTAAATCCAATGCTCATTCTTGTCTGCCCGCCGGCTGTTTGCTTGTACCATGCATCAATGCCACCGAATAATCTTCCTAAGTCCATTTTTCCTGAGTAAGGCCCGCTTGAGCCGAACAAATCCCTAAAGCCTATTTCAAAAGTGCCCTGGTTGCCTGCGCCGACAAAGAAGTCTTCGCATCTGAGTGTGCCTCCGAACTCGCCAAAGCCGATGTTTCCGATATCAATGATACAGGCTTTTCCACTCGTCCTGCTGGGGTTGATTCCTTGGAATTCTATCATCATAGGGTCATAGCCAGATAAAAATACTCCGCCTCTTGCCCATGAAGAGCCTATGTTAGCTATCTCGACATTCACATCAAAAGTATTGTCATAAGAATCGCCGTAATAATATATCCTGTAGGGAGGCATTCCCTGATTAAACCGCATCTCCACACCCTGGTATCCTTGGTAGTATTTGTTATCCTCAAACCTGCCCAAAGGGTTGTCTGTTGTTCTTGGAATCATATTGCAAGAAGTCAATAAGAAAAGGCTCAAGGCTATAATTAGGACAACTTGTATAAGCAGCCCTCTTTTTTTCATCCTCATACTCATGTTCAAATCCTCTTTGTAATCAGGAGTATATAAAGCTTTTCCTAAAAGTAAAAGTTAAATATTGATTATGTATGTCCTTTTATGTATTAATTATATTGATAATCTATATGAGATTATAATCTATGATTATTTAATGGTGCTGGAAGTCTCTGTCGTAGTGGTACAGGCAGCCTTGCAGTCTACCTGGGCAGCGAAGTCCTGGACAGTCAATGGGCAGCAAAAAGAGCCTTCGCCTAGGAGCTTGTAAGCAGATGCATCATCTCCATTGCCGCAAGCGCATTTCTTTAGCAATATACCGCATTTGGAGCATTTTGAGTAGCATGTTCCGTCAATCATCACTTCTGAAGCTGTGCATTTCTGTCTGCAGCAATAGCTTGCTCCGGGACAGTAGCCTGCAAAAGGCACGCCCCAGCCATCAGGGTAGAGCTTGCTCGCCTCATCAGAGCTACATTTGCAATCAAAGCCTTTGTCCTCAAATCTTATGTGCTGGGGGTTCGGGTCTGCGCTGGAAGGCTGGCATTCACCACCTCCGCTAGTATCTGAGCAGAATTTGCACTTGGATACACAGCCCCCTCCGTATTGAACTTCAAAAGCCAGGCAGCCAATAGCAGGCTGGCTTGTGCCGCCAAAAACATTAATTCTCTTAATATCAACTTCTTTTGAAATAGAAGTGAGATAAACATAGGATATGTTAACGCTCAGCACAGCCTCATAATTCTGATGCCCGATGATCAAATCATCCTCGCTCACTTGGCATCGCGTGAACCCAGTGCCTTCAAAAAGCCTCACTGGATTGGGAATGCACTCAAGATACCGTCCATCTGAAAGCATGGCCTTGACATCCACTGTGTTGAAATCCTCCCTGTTAAGAGTCTGGAATGAACAGACCCGGTCAAAGTTTGAAGCATCATAAGCAGGGCTGAGTACAGTACCAGAATCCTTGTTCGCAATATGAACTGTGAATACAGGCCTTACCACGTCAGCGCCAGCTGGCTGGTTCTCTACCTCGATTTGATAAATCGCAATGGGTGCGCCCTGGTCTGACATGGTCAAGTCTTTTTGATAGCAGGATTGCGTTCTCACATTCTCACCAACAGCACTCATGTCAACGCACACAAGGCCTGAGAATTCAGTGACATAAGGATAGCATATAGAAGCTAATATTTTGGTGCTGGGCTGCTCCCTCTGCCCCATGATGGCTTGGGTGTTGAAATTTGGGAAACTAAAAAAGCCAAGAGTCCCTACAGGATGATATTTTGATTTGCCGTACAATTGGATTCCTCTCACAATCAGGCTGTTGGAGTTCACTTCAACGCGCTCATTGCTCCTTAGCTGCGTTGCTCCTATGTAGAATGGGTCAAAGCTCATGGTAAGGATGCCTGCCTTATCCTCGGTAACATCGTATGCCCCCCTATTTTCTATCTCGATGTTTATATTGAAGGTGGAGTTTTCATATAATTCGTCTGGTGGTGCCTGATCTAAGAAATTTATCTCCACACCTTCAATGCCTTTGTGGTAATTAACTTCTGTCGGCTGTTTGTTGCCGAGCATATCACAGGCTGATAAGAGAAGGATAGCATGCATTAACACCAACAGTGTGAATATAGCAAAAATCTTTTTCATTTGCCCCTCATCTCTTTTTTCACTCTTCACTCGCTCCCTTGCTTTTTTTCCTTTTTTTATGCTCTTTTTTATTCTCTCACAGTTAGCCTAAGGCTCTTTTCCAAAGCATAAATATACCTTGCTCTTGCAATGAAGGTCTTATCTACTTTTGGAGTGCCGCCCAGCAGCTTTGCAGGGTCTTTTATATGTAATCGACAGGTGATTGACTGGAAAGTAGCTCTGGGGTCGCCCAGTTGTTCCCTCCTAAAGCTGTAATTAGCATAGCCATCACCTGGGATGGCGTCTGGTTTACCCCTGTCGCAGTCCTTCAGCTCAAAGTCGCCAGGTACCATGATGATGAATTCATCCACCCTGCCTATCTTGCCCTCTGACCATGCATTGTCCAGCGTAACACCTAATATTGGCTCTCTTGTATTGTATTTCACATCAATGCCTACTGGCTGGTCAACCATGGATGACATGCCAAGCATTACTGGCCCGTTAGTGTAAACTGATGCAGGCATCATGTCAATGTCAAGCTCTGTGTTAATGCTCTTTCCCTGCAACTCATAAGAGCGTTTCATCTCAATGTCAACAAAAGTGTAGGTTACATAAGCCCAAGTCTCAAAATTAAATGTTGCACCCACTCTTGCTTGGTAAGAGCCTCTGGACAGGTTTGTGAATTCACAAGACAAAGTATTGTGCTCTTCTCCAAGAATTGAGAAGCTCGGAGGCTTTGCAATGCCATAGCCTTTCTTGTCAATATAACAGCTTGGAATAACAGTAATCTCGTCAAGGAAGCTTTTGCCTCTGATGTCAGCCCAGACAATCACAGGAGAGCCTTCATAGAAGTATTTATCAGCCGGCCTGACATTAAGAAGATAAAGCCCGACAGGCGTGTTCTTGTTGTTCTCCACCATGCCAAAGTAATAGTTCATGCCTGTGGCATTCCAGAAGTAATCAGCCCAGGCAGTGGGCTTGAATTGCTTCAGCAAAGTCGTTCCTATCTGTTTAAACTCATCCCGTAAAAAGTTGAACACATTTGTTGCTTGGGTGGCTTCTAATCTTCCTCCAAAGGTTATGAACTGGCCAGGCCTTAACTTTAATCCCACGCCCAGAATTAAGACTATTAAGAAGACAACTATCCATAAGTTAATGTAAAAATGGATGAATCCTATGTTGGCTTTTAGACCTAGATAAATGGGCCAGATAGGGAAGACAATAATGGCAAAGACCACCCAGTCATAGAGCGTGGTGGACGCAGTCATTTGAACAGGAGGGATAAGATAGAGGAAAAATGGTAGCAGGGTGTAGAAAATGCCAACTATGATTACTATCACCATTGACTTTGCATCATCGAGCTCGCCTTCACGCCTGAAAACCCAGAATGCCCTTATTGCAATGAAGGCATAGACTGTGATGAACAAGTAAAATAGTGTGTTCTGATTTATGTTAAGAAGAAACCATACTGCCATCAGGACTATGTGAAGAAGCACTGAAAACCAGAACAAGGTCGCTACTGGCCCGGATGCATCTCCTATAACATTCTCATCATGCCAATCTTCGATCTTGTCTTTAATGCCCACTCAAATCCCTCCTTTAGTAGAAACTGATCCTGCCATGCTATCACTCATCACTCGCTCATTCTTCCTGCTCAGTCAGATGTGAGCAATTGTTCGCAAGCGCTTGTCTCCCTTTTTTCTCCAACAACAGAATGCTCAAGTCATGCGGTACGCGGTGTGCGCAATGTTCAAATCACATCCACTCTTAGCTCTGTGACATCAAGGGGGTCTGCCTGAGGCGTTATTCTTACTGAGTTCGGGCCTGCAACAACAAATTCTGGATCAACAGGAGTCTGATAGCCAATGTCCTGGGTCTCGAAATAACTCTTGAAGCCGTTAATCTCGAGAGTGCCCCTCTTTATGCTTGAAGCATCTGCAAACCTTAAAGTAATCACAATCTCTCTCTGACCATAATACAATGCATCATAAGTGCTGGGTGGTATGTTGAAGTAAAACACGGGCTGAACGCTCTGCTTCAGCACCACGATTACTTTAGGCATGTCAATAAGGAATGAGCCTGCATTTGTGGTAGCAACAAGGATGTTGTCTCCTGGCCTGAGGAATTCTTTGCTTACCTCTATGTGAGTCTTGACTCCACAATCAGGATAGCTCGTGTAAATAACCCTGTTGTTCAGCAGTATTTGAACCAGGCCATCTTCTTTTGGCGGGCAGTCGGGAAGGAATTCAAAAAAGGCCTTGTCAAAGTTCTCGAATTCTGCCGCGGTCAGCGCGAAGTGCTGCTCTGATAATGAGCCTGAGTAATCCGTGACCTTGCCTGAGATGAGGATGTTCTCTAGCTGATACTCATTTATCTTCCAAAAGGCCGCTCCGAGCTCTGACACAGAGAATACTAGGCTATTCTTCTGTTGTAGATATTCAGCAGGAAGAGTTATTGGCGGCGGGCTTCCAGAGGTTATGTCGCCTTCAAAAAGCTTGTAATCATTAAGTTTTATGATAAGATTGCCAGAGTGCTTTTTTACATTAAAAGACAGTTTGACGTCGCTTGTTGTCTTAGGGTCATAAAAGAAGATGAGCTCTTCTGTCTTGTCGCTGAAAGCAGAGTTCTTTACATACAAGGAATCTGTCCTTTTCAGCTCGCCTGCATTGGTCACTGTGAATACCATGAATGACGGCATTGTGTGCTCAACAGAATTGCCTGATAAGGGGTATAACCTTCCCGGAGTGCCGGAGAATAAGATGCTCCTGGCTGTGCCGGTTCCTGTGCCGCCTCCGCCTGTTTCTTCATCAAGCAGTTTTGCTCTTTCCTCAGGCGAGAGGAAAAGTATGTAAAAAACAATTAGGAGAGCAATGAGTATTACCACTACGCCTGCTTGGGTAGCTGATTGAGCCAGTTTAGATTTCAATCTACGCATAATTGTTTCTTAATAATCAAGATATATAAATTTATTGGTTTTCATAAGAGGAGAAAACAAAAAACATTATATATTCGCAAATAAAACCCCTTTTCATGCAAATCATAAAGAAGAACCTGAAACAAGGCGAAGTGGTTGTGAAGGTTAACTCACAGGAGGACCTGTGGTTCCTCAACCAGGTGATTGATGTAGATGACCTTATAAAAGGCAAGACAGAGAGGAAGCTTAAGCTCGGAGGCGGGGCAGAGGACAGGAAGCCGTCTGTTGTGAAGAAAACCATTTTCTTGGAGATAAGAGCTGAGAAGAAAGAATTCCATAAGTATTCTGACAACCTGCGCATAAGCGGCATAATCACGCAAGGCCCTGAGGACGCACCTAAAGGCAGCCATCACACCTTTGACATTGCGGTGGGTGACGTCATAACGATTCAAAAAAGCGAGTGGCCCAATTATCAGTTGGACAAGCTAAAAGAAGCAGCAGAGACAATTAAGACAAAAATAATAATGCTTGTCTTTGACAGGGAAGCAGCTGTTTTTGCCATTCTCAAAAACCAAGGCTATGAAGTGTTGGCAAGGCTAAAAGGCGAGGTTGCAAAAAAAGATGCAGAAGGCAGCGGCAAGAACTTCTACGAGGAGATAATTGAGAAAATGCAGGAGTATTATAAGAGGTTCGAGCCTCAGAATTTTATCGTAGCCAGCCCGAGTTTCTGGAAGGAATACTTAATGAGAGAAATGCCTGCTGAGCTTAAGCCTAAAATCACTCTTGCCACGTGTTCTAGTGTCGAAGATAATGCTATCAATGAAGTGCTCCAAAGACCGGAATTGCTAAAGGTGCTCGAGCATGACAGGGCAGCTAAGGAGCTTGGCATGATTGAAGAAGTCCTGAAAGCGATTGCCAAGAATGAAGCTTGCTATGGATTAAAAGAATGCAAGGAAAAAACAGAGATTGGAGCTGTGAAAGAGCTCCTGGTTAGTTACGGCTTCATCAACAAGTCCAGGGAAGAAGGCAAGCAGGCATCAGTGGAGGCTGTGATGAAGCTGGCAGAGCAGACAGGAGCAAAAGTACATATCCTGAGCACAGAAGAGGCAGAGCAAAAACTCAATGGCTTAGGAGGGATTGCTGGTATTCTAAGATGGTGACAAAAAATCAGAAAGATTTTTTGGAAGGTGCAATGAAGCTTATTATCCATGATGTTCTTGCAAAGAAGGAGCTGAAAAGCCTTGATGAGACGTTTGTTGATGAGAAAGTAAAACTTTTCCTGGCAAAACATAAGAAAATAGTGGACAAATTAGAAAAGGCAAAATATTCTGAGTTCCAGCGCTCAAAAGAGCATGAGCAGCTGATAAAAAGCATACGCGCGGGGCTCAGAGAGGTGTATGGCGTATTTATAATGGAGAATTACAAGAAGAGATTTGAGCTGTTAAAAGAGTTGAGAAAAAACCCTTCCTTGGAAAACCACAATAATATTCTTGCACTGCACAAGTCAAGCCAGGAAAGACTGCCTTATTACCTTATGGTTTACAAGAAGATATTCGCAATCACAGGGCCTCCAACAAGGATTGTGGACTTTGCCTGCGGCCTGAACCCCTTTAGCTATTCCTACATAAGCTCTCTTGGCTATAAGCCAGAATACCTTGTCTGTGACCTGGCATTGAAAGACCTGGAGTTTATCCAAGAGTACTTCAAAATAATGAAAATAAAGGGCGCGATCCAGAAAGTTGACTTGGTTAAGGAAAATTTGAATAAGCTAGCAGCGGATTCTGACCTGGTTTTCCTTTTCAAAACCTTAGATTCTCTGGAAGCAATTAAATGGAATGTGAGCGAGCAGGTCATAAAAGAGATTAAAGCAAAACACATTATCGTGTCTTTTTCAACCAAGAGCCTTGGAGGAAAAAAGCCCATAAAAAAGGAAAAGCGGGCCTGGTTTGAGCGACTTTGCAAAAAGCTTGGCTACAAGACTGAAAGTTTTGAGATTCCCAACGAAATATTCTATGTTCTCACCAAATAAGGTGCAGAAAAGTCGCATAAATATGCGTTTCTGTGCGTTTGTTTTATTAGTTTTATAGCTATTCAGTAGGGTTGTTTTTGCAACTATTAGCTAATTGTAAAAAACAGTAACATATATATAGTAGTTATGCGTTTTTCGTATCAAAAAGGGGTAATCGGACCTATTTTTTGGAGGTAGTTATATGATTGTTAAAGAGGAGTTTCTAACAAAGTTAAGAAGATACTTTGCACTGAACCTCTATGAGGTTAAGATTTGGACAGCTCTCCTTTCAAGAGGGGTGAGCACTGCCGGAGAACTAAGCGACATAGCCAATGTACCTAGAAGCAGGAGCTATGATATTCTGGAAAGCCTGGAAAAGAAAGGCTTCGTTGTCATGAAGCTCGGCAAGCCAATCAAGTACATTGCAGTCCAGCCAACAGAAGTGGTTGAGCGCGTAAAGAAGAATATGAAGCAGGATGCAGATGACAAGGTTAAGAGACTTGAAGACCTTAAGAAGACGGATGTCATCCAGGAGCTTAACTCGCTGCACACGCAAGGAGTTGAGTTAGTAGAGCCATCAGATTTGTCAGGCTCATTAAAGGGCAGACACAACCTATACAACCACATGGAGATGACCATCAGGAATGCTGAGAAGACAGTCACCATAATGACTACTTCTGGCGGGCTCCTGAGAAAAATCGAGGGGATGCTGCCTGTTTTTGAGCAGGTAAAAAAGAGGGGGGTAAAAATAAGGATTGCTGCCCCACTTCACAGCAAGGAAGCTGAAAAGGCTGCAAAGGACATGGCGGGCGTTGCAGAGGTCAGGCATACTGAATGCAAAGCCAGATTCGTCATAGTGGACAGCAAGGAGCTTATCTTCATGGTAATGGATGACGCAGAAGTCCACCCGACATATGACATTGGCATCTGGATCAACACGCCCTTCTTTGCCAAGGCACTCGAAGACTTGTTCGAGCTTTCATGGAAGGACATGAAGAAAAAGATAAAGGTCTGATTCAAAAAACAAAATTCTTTACTTTTATTCTCTTTTTTTATTTTCTATTGTTAAAGCTCAATTTCCAATACTTTTATATATTTTGACGAATAACAAAGGGCTAAGTTAAGGTGGAGACATGGAGGACATTAAAGAACTCATCAACAAGCTGCATCCTCTTGAGAGGAGAATAATCCCTGTGCTCAAGCATACAAACATATTCTCCGAGATCATGGAGAAGAGCGAGCTGAAGGAAATTGAAGTCATGAGAGCATTGCAATGGCTCCAGAGCAAGGAAGTCCTTAAGATAAAAGAGGATGTCAATGAAGTGGTGCTTCTTGGCGAGAATGGAAAAAAGGCCATTGAAACAGGCTTGCCAGAAAAGGCTTTTCTTGAGAGCATAAGAAATAAAGCGAAGCTGCTTGACAGGATAAGAGAGGACACTGAGCTTTCTTCACAGGAAATAAGCGCGTGCTTGGGCTTGCTAAAAGGAAAAGCAGCTATCCACATAAGCCCAGAAAAAGTCGTGAGCATAACAGAGCACGGCAGGAAGCTGATTGAGCAGGAAAGCCTTGAAGAGGCCTTTTTGAAAAAAATCTCAAAAAAAGAGCTTGATATTCAAAAACTAAAAGATGAGGAAAAGTTTGCTTTTGAAAACCTGAAGAAGCGAAAGGACATGATAAAGACAGTCCTGAAAAAAGAGTGGTTCATTATCCTAAGCGATGTGGGAAAAAAGCTTGTGCTTGCGAATGTCGGTGCAGACAAGGTGATTGAAAAGCTCACACCCAGCATGCTCAAGACTGGCTCTTGGAAGAACAAGGAATTCAGAGGCTATGACATCAAGGCCAAGGTCCCTCGCATAAGCTTTGGAAAAAGGCACTTTGTCAATGAAGCAATCAGCTATGTGAAAAAAATCTGGCTCGAGATGGGCTTCAAAGAGATGAAAGGTGGCATTGTCCAGACTGCGTTCTGGGACTTGGATGCCTTGTTCGTGCCACAAGATCATCCTGCTAGAGAGATGCAGGACACCTTTTTCCTTTCAAAGCCAGAAAAAGGAAAGATTGTTGACAAGGAACTCTATAACAGGGTCAAGGCTACACACGAGAATGGCTGGATAACGGGCAGCAAGGGCTGGCGGTACAAGTTCTCAGAACAAAAAGCAGAAGAGCTTCTGCTACGAACCCACACAACCGTGCTTAGCGCTCGAACAATTGCAACTCTGAAAAAAACTGAGCTGCCAGCAAAATTCTTCAGTGTGGGCAAAGTATTTCGGAACGAGGCTCTTGACTGGAAACACTTGTTCGAGTTCTATCAAGTAGAAGGAATTGTTGTGGACCCGAATGCTAACCTGACTCATCTCAAAGGATATTTGAGAGAGTTCTACAACAAAATGGGCTTTGAGAAAGTGAGAATAAAGCCCGCTCATTTCCCTTATACAGAGCCGAGTGCAGAGGTAGAAGTATTTCACCCGATAAAAAAGGAGTGGGTGGAGTTAGGCGGCAGCGGCATATTCAGACCAGAGGTTGTGAAGCCGTTGCTGGGCATTGATGTACCTGTGCTCGCCTGGGGCCTGGGCCTAGAAAGGATAATAACTGATTATTACAAGATTGTGGATTTGCGAGACTGCTACAAGAACGACTTGGAGCAGCTAAGGACCATAAAGAAATGGATGAAATAAGGATTAAATTAAACTAAGCTGATGAGGTAATTTTTTGCATGCCGACCATAACTGTAAGCAAGAAGGGGCTGCTTAAGCAGATAGGCAAGCTGCTGAGCGATGAGGAACTCAAGGAAAAAATTGTGTTCCTAGGCACTTCGCTGGAATCGATTAAAGACGACGAAGTCACAATAGAGGTTAATCCGAACCGACCTGACTTTTTATCAGAGCAAGGCCTGGGAAGAGCACTGGCAAGCTTTGTAGGCACAAAAAAAGGCCTGCGCGAATACACTATAAAGAGTTCAGGAGCGAAAGTAATGATTGATAAGAGCGTTGAGAAGGTGAGGCCTTACACTGCCTGCGCCATTGTCAAGAGCCTGAAGTTTGATGATGAGAAGATAAAGGAAATCATACAAGTGCAGGAAAAACTTCATGTCAGCTTTGGCAGGCAGAGGAAAAGAGTGGCTATTGGTATCTATCCCTTGGAGCACATTAAGCTCCCAATTTATTACAAGGCATTAAAGCCAGAGGAAATCAATTTCCAGCCCTTAGGAGCATCAAGAAGCATGAATGGAAAACAGGTCCTAAGCCAGCACCCTGCTGGTAAGGAATATGCTTACTTATTAGATGGGTTTGATAAGTATCCTGTTTTTGTTGATGCGACCAATGACGTTCTCAGCATGCCTCCGATTATTAACTCTCACAGGACAGGAAAGGTGAGTGAAAAAACAACAGAAGTCTTTATTGAATGCAGCGGTTTTGACTTCAGGATAATGGAACAGTGCCTTAATATGCTCGTCTGCGTGCTGGCTGACATGGGTGGAACAATTTATTCCATGGAGCTTCTTTATCCTGACAAAAAGGCGACTACACCAAATCTTGAGCCTTCAAAAATCAAGGTGGATTTGAAATATCTCAACAAGATATTGGGACTTGAGCTAAAGGAATCTGAATTGAAGCTTTGCCTTGAGAAGATGGGATTTGATTATGATTCTGCGAAGAAAACCGCACTGGTGCCTGCCTACAGGACGGATATTATTCACATGATTGACTTAGTAGAGGATGTTGGAATAGCCTATGGCTATGATAATGTTCCTGAAGTCATACCTAATGTCGCGACCATAGGCGAAGAAGACAAGCTGAATGGTTTTGGCGAGAAAATACGCGAAATTTTAATAGGACATGGCTTTTTAGAAGTGAAGAACTACTGCCTTGCAAGCAAAGATGACCAGAACAAAAACTGTAACCTGAATCATGAGCTTGTGGAGCTGAAGAATTCCCAGGCAGAAGGTAGGAATGTGATGAGAAAATGGCTTCTGCCATCCTTACTCAGGACGCTGAGTGAGAACAAGCACAGAGAGTATCCCCAGAACCTATTCGAGATAGGCGAGGTTTTCCATCTCAGTGCTAAAACAGACACGGGCGTTGAGGAAGGCATGAGCCTTGCCGTGGCTATGAGCAGCGAAGGGGTTGATTATACCAGAATAAAACAATTGCTTGACAACATAATCAAATCATTAAACCTTGAAGCGGATACAGCAGAGACCGTGCATCCAAGCTTCATAAAGGGACGCGTTGGGAAGATTTTGTGCAATAAAAGGGAAATCGCTTTCATAGGGGAACTAGCACCTGACGTGTTGAACAATTTCAGCCTTATCATGCCAACAGCTGGTTTTGAAATAAACCTGTCAGAGCTCTTTGCATTACTAAATCCTGATCAAAAATAGCATCAATAGCACAACATAGGCCACAACACAAGCAATAAAAAAGGTGATTGAGAATGGTAAGACGATTACAGATAGCTGTTCTTGGGAGTAGCAGGGAGATTTGCACCAAAAAGGCTTACAAGCTTGCTGAGGAAATAGGCGAGGAGATTGCCAAAATCGGAGCGATCACAGTCACAGGCGGCGGGCACGGAGTCATGGAGGCTGCCATGAAAGGCGCTAAGAAATACAACGGAATCACACTGGGCATTCTTCCCTGGGGAAAAATAGAGCACTATAACAAGTACTGTGATGTGATTGTCGCGACAGGGATTGGCTGGTCTAGGGATGCCATTAACCTTAACAGCTGCGATGGCGCAGTCATTGTGGGTGGTGGGGCAGGCACCCTGAACGAGGCAACATATGCTTACATCGAGGACATACCTATTATAGCCATCACTACGAGCGGCGGAATGGCAGAATCCCTTGCAGGCATTTATTTTGACGTGAGAAAAACCGAGAGGGTAATCGGAGTAAAAACACCTCAAGCCGCGATAGAGCGGCTCCTTGAAGAGATTGAGAAGAAAAAGACCAAATCCAAAAGGCAAGGCTTGAGAAAGAGGACAACCGAATACTAAAGAATAGATGAAATAAAAAAAGATTAGAAAATAAAAAAATAATGAAAAAATTTATTCATTCTTTTCAGCCTCGACAGATTTCTTTTCCACAGGCATCTCTGGTTGCTTTTTCACGCCCTTGGCAGGCTTAGAAGGCTTAATTTCCTTGGCATCTTTAACAGGCTTTTCTTTTTTCTTCCTAGCTTTGGTGGGCCTTCCTGCCTTAGCCTTGGTTGCCTTTGCCTTGGGCTTCTTCTCTTCGACAAGTATGCCGATTTCTTTCAGCACCCTCACCACTTCTGGCGCAGGCGCATTCTTTGTGAGCTGAACCGTCTGGTTTAAGGGCTCAAGGTGCTTGATGTTGCACTTTCTCCTCCTTGTCTGACCGTCAATCAACACAAAGTGCTCGTCAATGACATCAATAATAAGGCACTTCTTTCCTGCATCTCTTCCCACTGTTTTCATGCACAATCTTCCGACTTCGAACATTTTTCAACCTCCGAGTTAATCGATTAACCTGTCTGTTCACCTATTTTTATGTTTGTATCCTCAGATTTCATTGGTTTTTGTCGCCAAAAACCTTGTGGATACAAATGAATGTTAGGTATGCTGATTTATTTTGATTTATTGTGAAGTTGCTCTTGCTTCTCGCTTGAGCTTTTCTTTCAGGCAGTTACCACAAAGGAACCCGCCATAGGCTCTTTCTGGCCTTTTCATGGTCTTGGGTGTGTTTTGCGCCTTGAAAGGTCTTAATCTGGGTATGCCTTTGAGCTCTATGCCGCAAAGGGAGCATTTGGCCACACTTGGTTTTCTTTTTTTATAGCGTAGCCTGGTGCTTCCGCCGGGCATTCTCTTGTGTTCCCTTCTGAGGCTTCTTGATCTTCTGCTCATTCTTGGCATAATAAAACACCTTTTATTTCTTTTCTCCTCGAGAATAACAAGCTATTTATAAAGGTTGCGATGAAGAACAAAGGCATCAGAAGAATAAATAAAAGCAGAAAGGCAGAGCCGGGAAGCTAGGTTTAATAAACAGCCATGACCTTTCTCAAACCGATGCTCAGGAGAATGCTTAGGATGATGTATACCCATAACCATGTGGGTTTCCAGTTTATCAAAGGGATTGTCCCGACAGGGTAAACTTTCTCATTCCCAACAACGATTTTTTGTAGCTTGGAGTTCTTGATGAGTTGTTCGGGCTGAATGTACTTACGCTCGGGCGTGATGATGAGAGGTTTCTCGTATTTCTCATTGTTATAATCAATCATTATTTTGTAATCACCCTCTGCTCCTTTTAGCTCCCATTCTGCTTTTCCATCTATTATTGCTTGAGTTGCATTTCCAATAATCTCAAGCTCAGGTATGCTGGATATGGTCGCTGTTGAGGCATGGCCTTGGGCAAAATAAGCATCAACCTTAAAAGGCTGGTCAGGCAGTAAAGGATAATACGCCATGTGTGCGTTGAGCCAGCCAAAGATAAGGATTATTGGAATGAAGGTGTAGAGCGTGGATTTGAAGCTGTGCTTCATGTATTCCATGTTCTGCTTCATAGCCTCTTGCTGTATCTCCATCGCCTTTTGAGGATTCTCTTTGCTCAGGGTCCTGATCTTCTTCTGGTATTCCTTCATGTCTTCCTTGAGCTTCTTCATCTTCTTCTGGTCCGTGGTGAGCTTGTAGACTAAGGTAATGGCTAGAGTTATGACAAAAGATATTATTAGAATCGCCCAGAAGGGATGTATTTTCAGAAGGAATATGTTTTCCAAAACCATTCAGCTCACCTTTTTGTAATCTTTTATCATATGATTATAGGATTAAAATAATTTTTGTTAAATACGTTTTGTTAAATAAGTTTTATTTATCCAACCATGAATTTTCTCATCATCGGATTCATGTCCATCATGTGGTGCTGGGCTATGTCCTCGTAGAGCCTGTAAACAATCATGACAGTAAGCAGGATTCCTGTTCCATGAGCCAATGCTCCGGAAATGTCTGCCAGGGCTGCAAGCAGGCCGACAGCAAGTCCACCCACAACAGTTAATGGCCAGATGTACCTCTTGAGCATCCTCTCGAGCACGCGGACGTCTTTCCTAAAGCCAGGGATTTGCAAGCCAGAGTTTATCATCTGGTTAGCTTGGCTTCGGGCATCTAATCCAGAGGTCTGCACCCAGAATATTCCGAATATCATTGAACCAAGCATCATGAATAATACGTAAATAACTGCCTGCCCGACTTGCGACCAGGTGAGCGAGTGAGTTATCATGCTTTGTACTATTTTAGGTCCATAAAGCAAAGCCGCCAACCCAGAAACAGGCGTGTTGCCTGAGAACTGCCCGAGCAGGGGATGCCCCCAGTTAGCCAGGAGCTGGCCAAATAATTGAATATTAGCAATAAGAGCTGACACTAGGATCACGGGTATGTTGCTGGTGTAAAAGAAATGCAATGGCCATCTTATTCCATAGCCTCTCACCCTTCCAAAGCTTAAAGGCACTTCTACTCTCATTGCCTGGGCATAAACCACTGCAAGGAAGATGAGTATGGTGGCTGCTATTGCAGCAAACATAAGAGCTGCTGTTGTCGGGTCTCCTGCGCTTAGTGACTGGATGAGCGCTGGGACTGCTCCTGTTGCTATGCCTGGGTTGTTGGGGCTGGGTAATGGATTGAATGCCCTGATGAATAGGCTCTGAGCCACTCCTGCTGCGATGAACAGGCTGATTCCTGAGCCAAACCCCCATTTGCTCACCACCTCATCCATTAGCATTATGAGTATTCCTCCTAGAAATAATTGGAATAAAAGGATGAGCGGAGATATGCCTTGGGCAGGCCTCAGCCCGCCCATCTGTACATAAATGAAGCCTTCGAATAGCACAAAGAAGATTGAGAGCAGCTTCTGTATTCCCTGGTACTTTTGCTTGCCTTCATGTGATGTCAAGTCGAATTTTACCAGACCTGAGCCTTGCAATAGTTGGAGGACGATTGAACCTGTAACAATAGGACCAATGCCTAGGCTGATGATGCTTCCAAAACTGGCTCCCAAAATGACTGAGAGGAACTCAAATTGCTGGAGAGCATTGGATCCTAAACCGTATAGCGGGACGAGCCCGAGGATGAAAAAGAGAACAAGTATGATGAGCGTCCATTTGAGTTTTTCCTTAAAGCCGAGCTTTTTCTGGGTTGGCGACTGTACTTCAGGAAGGTTGTTAAGTATGTTATCAAAAGTGCCCATTTGCCATCCCCAAAGTTTTGTTGGTCAAGATATTAATTTGAAATTAATTTATGATTTTCATGTAAATTAAGGATTATGAAATTAAAGAGTATAAAAATTTATGCACTCAAAACTCTCAAAACCTATTCGCTTTGCTCGCCCTTCGCAGGAGCTTCATCTTCAGCCGGTTCAGCTTTCTTGCGTTTCTCACTTTTCTTCTTTTCCTTTTTTACAATAGTCTTTAAAACCTTGACTTCTCCTCCTGCTGCCTTGATTTTCTCTACCGCGCTCTTAGAGGCGAAATCAGTTGTGATGAAAACCTTTTCTTTCATGTAACCAGTGCTAAGCAGTTTGTCATAGCCTGCTTTTTTCAGGTCGATTTCAAATCCTGCTGAGGTTTTCTTTGCATGCCCTTTCTCCATCCAGGCGTCAAGGTTGGCGTAGACATCCATGATGTTGATAGCTTTGAGCCTCATCCTATTCTTCGAGGTAAATCCTCTCTTGCCTGTTGGAATAGTCCAATAGCTGGGCTTTTTCGCATCTGCTCTCTTACCCGTTCCTGCTCTTCCACGACCTCCACGATTACCCGCTCCCTTGTGGTGAGCCTGGCCTCTGCCCCAGCCATGATAAGTGCTTCCTCTTAGTTTTCTGCATTTTTTCTTTTTAAAGTGCATATTAATCATCCTCTGAAAAATCATAAAATCTTATAGCAGCTCACAGCATCTTCTTGACTAAATCGTTCATCTTGGCTCCTCTGTAGCCAAGGGCTCCGCCATTGGTAAATGGGGTCTTGATTCCTTTTCTCTCAAATCCTCCTCTTGGCGGGTGAAGCAGGAAGTATTTTTTCAGTTTGCCTTCCACATCCATTTTTCCACGTTTCTCGATGAGCAGCTTGTGTGTCTCCTCGCTAATCTCCCCGTAAGCGATGTAATCCTTGCATTTCATTGCAGCTGCCCTGTTTGCTGGCGTATCATCGAGCACAACACAGGCGTGCCTTTGCCTTAGTCTTAATGTGAAGAGCGTGGATACAATGTTGGTCTTAATCCTAACAAGTCCTCTTACAAGTATTAACGCGAGCTTTCCCTTGGGTGAATGCGGAGAGGGTGATGAGCCTACTGCCGAAGGCGCCTTGGATTTAGAAGGCTGCGGTGATTTTGGCTGAGGTTTTATCTCTACCACTTCTTTTTTCTTCTCAGAAAGACTTTGTCTTTCTGGGACAGCAAGCTTTTGCTTGCTTGTCTCAATTTTCTTTTCTACAATTGCCTTTTCCTTAGGCGTGCTTTTCTGCTCATTTTTATTTTCCATTTTACTTAAGCTTCCTCATTTGGTTTTGTTGATTCTTCTGCTCCTACTGCTACTTCGGTTTCATCTGCCTCTGGCTTTTGCTCCTGAGCAAGTCCTCCCTCAACTAGGGCCAAGGTACTGAAGTGTTCTGGCTGCACTTTTGTCCTGACTAGTTGCTTGAGCGCATCTTCGCAAGCATAAATGAAATTGATCCTGTTTCTTGTCTGGCCCCTTGTCTTGGCCCAGATATCTTTTATTCCAGCCAAGGCTAGTATTTTTGCAATGTCTGCGGCAGCACAGAGCCCTTTTCCTTTTGGTGCAGGCATGAATTTTATTTCTACAGAGCCGCACTTGCCCATAACAGTGAATGGTATTGAGTGTGGTTTTCCACAGCCGCACTGCCAAGAGCCACAGCCTCTCCTGATTCTGAAGATGTTGAGTTTGGCTTTTCTCAAAGCTTTCTCTCTGGCAGGAACAGTTTCCTTGGCACACCCAAGCCCCAGGCCCAGGTGCCCGTTCTTGTCACCAACAACTGCAAGTGCTGAGAATTTGGGCTTGTTGCCTTCCATGGTCTTCTTCTGGGTTTGCCTGAATATTCTTCGGGATCCTCCTCCGAACTTACCCTTTGATTGCCCTATGAATAACAAATCATTGTCTAATGTCAAAAGAGAATCAATTATCTCTGGTTCGAGTATCTTGAATGCGCAGTCTAATATATCATCTACATCGATTATTTCCCTGTTCTTCACTTTTTGGCCGAGCTCAGTCTTGGGCTTCCATCCGGATAAGTCTGCTTGTTTTGGTTCAGCCCTTTCTTTATTAGAGCGCGCTTCCGCAGGGGCGAGCACTCCCCTTGCATTTCTCATGCCTTTGGACTCAGCCATGTTCCTTTTTGTTTGTTTTCGGTTTCCTTGGTTTCTTGATTTTCTTTCCATAATAATCAACTATCCATTATTTTTTTCTTTAAAGCATCAAAATCTGCCTGGAACTTTTTCAAGTCCAAGTTTTGCTTCTTGTAGCCTGCGAACTGTAGTTTATCTTTGCTAGATTCGAAAAATGAGGTTATGCTCTTGCCTGTCAATCTGTCATCAGGAGGAAAGACTTCTTCTGAGACCGGCACTTTAAGTCCTGCATCAACTGCTCCTTTTACTGCCGCATACAATCTTGAGCCTGCGACTGGTGTTTGCAGCCCGACATCCACTATTGCTCCTTTTACTTTTTTCGCTGCTGCTTTCTTGCCCAGGAGCAACCCTGCCAAATAGCACGCAGGAAGATTCTTGCATGAATATTTCCAGCCCAGCTTTTTCAGTGCATTGGATTCTGCGCCACAGATTATCTTGTCACCTGCAGCAGAGTACTCTGCGATTTGGAGAAGCATCTGCTTGTTTGTTTTCCTGATGATAAGCCTGAGCTTTCTGCTTTGTAGCAATAAAAGCCTCTTCTTGTAATTAGTTCTCCCTTCTCTTTTTCGTCTGTACGGTACAACTCTTGCCATTTTCTTAGTGTCTCAAGCTCTTGTTTATGCTTTCTTCGTTTGTTTCTGGCTTATTAATTTTTCTTTTACAGTTGTTTTCTTCTCGTTCTTCTCATTCTTTACAACTGTTTTCTCGCTTGGTTTTGACTCTGAATGCTGAATATTTGTGTGCGCCTGCTGCAATTGTTTGGGCTGTCTTGTTAAGAGGTTATGCTCATGAATGTGCAATCTGATGTGCTTGATGCTCCTGAAATAGCCTCCCTTGGATTTCTTGTATAATTCTTTGAAAGCGATGTTCTGTATGAGCCCTTTTGCCTTGAGGTACTGGAGGAATCTCCTCTGGGTCCTTACGCGGGCCATCCATGCCTTCTTCTTAGGCAGTCTGGCAGTAAATTTTCCCTTTCTGCTGCCTTCTCCTTTTCTCAAGCCTTTGCTCTTCTGGGTTTTTCTCTTGTTGGCCCGCACTCTTGAAACCCCTTGGGCAGGTCTTTCCGAGATTGCACCATCGCCAATCAACAGCCTGAGGTCTGTCTTGGTTATTGCCTCTTTGATGTCCTCGAGCCTTGTAGGGTCAAAAACCACTCTCTTGGGGGAGCAGCGCAGTATGCTTGCTGCAAGCCTTTTCTGGAGTTTTAGCATCATTTTGATTCGCCCTCATTCATGGGTTTAATTATCTGTCTAAATCATACTTTTATTCTCTTTTGGTGAGAAGCTTGTCTTTTTCCTCTTTATCGAGTTTTTTCTTTTCCTCATCTGAAAGCTGAGCCTCTTCTTCTTTCTTGGGCTCCTGCTTCTCTTCCTTCTTCACTTTCTCATCTATGCTCTTCTTCTTGTCCTTCTCTTTGTGCTCCTCAAATCTTTTCTTCTGCAAATCTTGCCTTTGTTTTAAGTCTGTCGCGATTCTTTCAGCAGTCTTGTCAGCATCAAGGTTGAGCACTTCAAGCCCTTTCTTTTTTGTTTCTGCAATAAGCGCACTCCTTTTTCTGTCACCCACTTTTCCAGATATAATGACTCCGTGCTCATTTGTTAATGCGTTAAGTTGGAAAATATTGGAAACCACGACAGGAATTAGGCCTGAGTTGTGAAGCCCTCTGATCTCGCAGGGTGCTCTGTAGCCGTTGCTTATCTTTTTCGCAGGGCCTCGCTTGCAGAGTCTTTGCTTGTTATCCAACCCTCTTGGTTTTCTCCAGGAGCTGCCAAGCTTGCTCTTCTTGTAAATGTCCTTTCTCATAAAGGCAGGTCTTTTCTTTTTCATAGCTTTTCGCATTTCGAGTAATTTTTTTGTGTTGCTCATTTTCCTTTTGCATTACTTTATTATTGGCTTGCCATCTTTTTCTATGATGAATATGCCGTCCTGAAATATTCTCTTGTCAAAGGGTGCCCTTCGCGTCATCTTTTCTATGCTAGCAGATGTTTGCCCTGCCTTTTCCTTATCAACGCTCTCTACAATGACGAAATGGCCATCAATTGTTATCTTGACTCCGTCCATTAATGGAAGAGTTCGCGGTATGGTCTCTCCAACAAAGTTCTTTATCTCAAAAACATTGCCTTTCATGCTTACTGTCATCGGGAAGTGCCCTGAACAGATTCTCAGCTTATATACATGCCCTTGGTTTACTCCCTTAATGGCGCTTTTGAGATGAGCAATGTAGGCTTTGATAAGCCTTTTTTCCCTTTGCGTTCCCTTCTCGGCTTCAAAAATAACGCTATTGTTTGAAATGGATGCTTTCACCTTGGGATTGTGAAGCTCTTTTTTCACTTCTCCCTTCGGGCCTTTTATCTGGAACACTCCTTTATCTAAGTTGAGCGTTATTCCCTGTGGGATTTCAAGTTCCTCATGAATGTCTTGTTTCATAAAAAACCTCTTTGTTTTTTATGACAAGGAAAATCTTAGCTTTTTCCTTTTTCATAAAAACGCCTGTTTTTATGGACAGAAAAATTTCTTTTTCTGTTTCATATTTAGTAACAATAGCTTATGAGCCTTCCTCCAAGTCCTTTTTTCTTTGCATCTTTATGTGTCATCATTCCCTGAGAAGTGCTCACGATGATTATCCCGAAGTCTTTTGCTGGCAGGAATCTCTTCTCGAATTTCTCATAGGTTTCTTTTTTCACGCTTGACCTTGGCTTTATTACGCCTGTCTTGTTCACATTGCCTAATAGGTGTATCCTGAGCAAGTCTCCTTTTGCATCTTTCAGCTCCTCGTAGCTTCCCAAGTACCTGTTATCCTGCATGATGCTCAGCACGGTCCTGATTACTTTTGAATTGTTTCTGGTGACTAATTCCTTTTTTCCTACTTTTTCATATGATTTTATCTGTGAAAGCACGTTTGATAAAGGGTCGTTAAGGCTCATTTTTATATCCTCGGTTGGTTTTCAGTTTTCATGTATGTGTCTAGCATTTAGTCGTGTTGTTCAGTTGTATTTTTTGAATCCTATCTTGGGAGCTACCTCTCTGAAACATTGCCTACAGAAGTGCAATCCGTACTTGCTTATGTGGGCAGCTGTCTGACCGCATCTCCTGCATCTCTTCACGCTCCTTCCGAACTTTCTCTGTCTCGGGACATTGTATTTTTGGAATTTAGAGTATTTTGCGGGCTTGTTCCTTATCTGATTCAACATCTTGGTGTAATGTGTTGTGGTGATTTTGGCTCTCCTCCGTGTGCTTCATTTCTTATCCTTTTTTCTTTCATTACTCATTCATTATCTTATTCTTCTTGTGTCTCATCTTCTTCTATCTTGATTGCAAAATTATCCTTCATGAACTTGATTGCTTCTTCTTGACTTATCGTGTGGTGCCTTGGAATTTTTCTCTTCATTATTTTCCTTCGCTTAATCCTAAAGCCCGGCCTCTGCAAGGTGAGTGATGCCTGTAATCCCATGATTCCTATTTTGGGGTCGTACTTGACATCAGGTATGTCAATGTACTCGTGAATACCGAATGATACATTGCCGTTGTCATCAAAATTATTCTTGGATAGCAGGCTGCTCTTTGCCACAAGCAGCCTCTTGATGAGCTCTCGAGCTTGGTCTTTTCTAAAGGTCAGCTTACAGCCGATAGGCAATCCCGGTCTTAGCCCCCAGTTGGCGATTCTCTTCTGGGTAATTGTCTTGACAGGTGATATGCCTGTGATGTTTTTCAAGAGGATTACTCCTTTCTCCAGGATGGCTTGCTCTTTGCCTGCGCCTATGTTAAGAGTGAGCTTCTCTATCCTTATATCTTTCATCGGTGAACTCATCTGTTTTAAGCACCTACCTTAGTCTTCTCACTTTTCTCACTTACTGTTATGAACGGTTTTTCCTTGCCTATCACAAAAGCATAGGCTTTCTTTGTCTCAAACAGCGCATTATCGAGTTTGAATATTATGTTTCCTCCTTTGAAACCCTCGACAGCCACCACCTTCCCTGTGTGTTTTCCCTTATAGAGGTAAACCAAGCTGCCTTTTTCCAGTTTGATTGCTTGCTTTATTTCCTGGTCAGGAATGGTGTAAAGGATTGAATCATCAGCATGAAGCTCTTTGAGCAGGGCATCATTGACCTTGAATAAGAAGTTTCTCCCGTCAGTGCAGCTTACCTGGGTAGTGTCTTTGGAAAGGGTTCTCATTGTCAGCACTTTGGAGAGTTTTAGCTGGGCTTCATCACTTCTGATTTGAAGCAAGAAGAGCGTGTTCTCTTCGTTCACCAGCAGCCTGTAGTTCTCCCCTAACGCTGGGAAGCTGACAACATCAAGGAAGCCGACTGGGGCTTTCTCATCATAGAATGCTCTTCCATTCACGAGCACACCCTTGTTTTTTATCAAGTATTTTGATTCCTTGGTTGTGCTTGTCTTGTTGAGCATCTCTTTGAGCACGGTGTTTAAAGGCAGGCAGAGCGTGAAATCTCTACCCGGATTGGGTCTTGATACGAAAGTGCTGCCTTTCCTGAGTATGTCCCATCTTCTTGGTGCGTTTATTCTCTTTATGTGATTCTTAACCATTTTGAAAACCTGTTTTTCTTTTCAGTCTGTTATTTTTTACTCGTTTTTCTTTTGTTCCTTTTTCTCTTTCTTGAAGTTCTCAAGCCTTTTCTTATCATCTAAATTGAGCTCTGTTATCATGAGGTTGGAGGCATGAATCATGGGCCTGCTCTTTGAGCCGTCCTTCTTTGAAATCTCAATGCCTGATATCATGACTTTGCTTGTCTTGATGTTTATCATCTCAACCTTGTTTTCTTTGCCTTTGAAATTTCCCCTTAATATTTTGACTTTGTCACCCACCCGGATCCTAAGCCTTCTTATGCCTTGCTTCTTCGCCAAGTCTTTGCTTAGGTGGGCATTAAGGAAGTCGCCTCTGATGTGCTGTGGAGCATTATATTGGTATTTTCTCTGCTTTCTGGGCTGCTTGCTTCCCTTCCACTTGGTTGAAAATGTTTTTTTCATGAATATCGTCCTCAATTAAATTATAAATCATGCTTAGCTAATAATGAAATCATAATACTAACTTAGCTACCTTGGCTATTGCGGGCCACAAGTCTGTAACCTCCTTTGCCACTGGTCCTTTGAAAATTGTTCCTTTGGGAGTTCCTTTGTCATCCTTTAGCACGACTGCTGCATTGTCCTCAAACTTGACTCTTACTCCGCTTGGCCGTCTATACTCTCTTTTCTGGCGAACTATAACTGCGAAAACCACTTGTTTTCTCATGTCCGGCCTTCCCTTGACTACAGATGCCAGGATAAGATCGCCTAGCCCGCAGCTTGGGTTTCTTCCATAGACTGTCTTGGCCCTTTTGACAGAGATTACCTTGAGTATCTTTGCTCCTGAATTGTCGCATGTATCAAGGAATGAGCCTTTTTGCAGTCCTTTTGTTATTTTTGACTTGGACGCTTTCATTCTACTTCACTTTTGATTTCGCTCTTGGTTTTCTTTTTGTCCCTGTCTTCAGCAGCGGCTGGTTTTGGCTTTTCAGTCAGTACAGCGTCTGCCAATGACTCTTGCAATAATTCTGATTTCACGGCCGCCTCCTTGCTTTGGCCGCCCAAAATTTGCACTATGACAAAGTGTTTGGTCTTGGCCAGGGGCTTGCATTCCATTATTTTCACAAAGTCCCCTTTCTTGGCATTGAGGCAGTCAGGATTGTGCGCCTTTATCTTGCTTCTCCTCTTCTCGTATCTTTCGAATTTAGGAACATATAGTCTTCTTGCCCAGCCCACACTCACTGTTTTGGACATCTTGTCGCTTGTGACAACACCAGTTAGAGTTCTGCCTCTCACTGTGAGTTCCCCGTGGAACGGGCAGTTCTTGTCTGAGCATTCCTTTGCTGGTTTTGGCACATCCAATCCGATTCCTTTATTTTTCATTTTCAAGCTCCATGATAGTTTTTGAGTTTAATTCTTTCTTCTGGTCTGCGAATGATTTCGTCGCCCTTGATTGTTTGGTTGTTTATTAGGAAAACTGTGCCTTTCTTGAGTAGGGTTTTCTCCTCTCCTTTGTTGTTTTTTATCTTAAATGTGTTTTTGGTTTCGTCAACAATGCTGCCTTCCAAATCAGTGAGGCTCTTGTTGGAAGCACTGATAACCTTTATTTTTGCGCCTATAAATTCTGCTGAATGAATCATACTCATTCTTTCTTGCCAAATTTTTCTTATTATTTTACTTCGATGGTGTCTGGGCTGAAGCCGAGCTTTACGAGCTCTGTCTTCACATCCTTCATATGATCGCCCTGGAGTTCGATAATGCCTTTCTTGGCTGTTCCTCCACAGGCAAACCTGGATTTCAGCTTGCTTGCCAGTTCTTTGAGGTTGATTTCGTTCTGGTTAAGCCCTCTTATGATGGTGCTTATCTTCCCGAACTTCTTTTTTACGCGTGCAACCTCGATTTTCTGACTTTCCTTTGCGATTGTCTCACAAACGCAAAGCTCTTTCGGCAGCCCGCACGTTCCGCAAGTTTCACTCATTTTGTTTGTTCAATTGTTTTTTAGCTGTTTTTGCAGGGATTTCTTTTTTCCCTGAACCTTTTGGTTTTTGTTTTGATTCAAGCTTTTTGTCGCTTAGTTTCTTATTGCCAATGGTGAGCATGATTCTCGCAATGTCTTTTTTCAGCCTGCGAAGCTGCCCTGAGTTCTTGGGGGGTGTGCCTGTAGCTACCTGAGCATTGAGCTTTATCAGTTCGAGCTGAAACTCCTTGAGCTTGTTCTCTTGCTCTTCTCTGCCCAATTGCGTGATTTCCTTGAATTTCATTGTGATCCCTCTGTTTGCGCGGGTTCAAGAGTTGCTGTTCCTGGTTGAGATTCTGCTGAACTTGCTTCTTCCTGTCTTTTCTTCTGTTCTTTTGCCTTGGGTTCTGTTTTTTTCCTAAGCGCTTTTCTAAAGGTTTTCTCATCTGTCTTTTTCTTTTCTTGTTTGCTTTCCAGTTCCTTAGCTTTTTCTTCCATCTCTTTCTTAAGAGCAGCATTCTTTACTTCCTCTAACTTGCCTTCTGTTCCTTCTTCCTTCTTAATAAGTTTCATCCTGTCAGGCAGTATTGTGTCTGGGGTCATTATGCTGACTTTGATTCCGATTGTCCCACTCTTCAGCTGTGCTGAAGCATATGCGACCTTTACTTCAGATACTGCAATGTCACCGCATTTTTTCAGGTAGCCTTGGTAGAAGCGCCAGGTCTTTGCTCTTGTGCTTGGCACTTTCCCACCTATTAATATCTCTACGCCTAGAGCTCCTGCGCCCATGACGTCTGCCATGGCCTTGTGCCCTATTCCTTTGAATCTGGCTATTCCGAAGCGTTCGAGTGAGTTAGCTATCATCTCAGCGATAATGTTCGGGTCAAGCCCTATACTTATCACTTCCTCTATCTCAATCTGCGGGTTCTCAAGCTTGAAAACACTCTTGAGATCCTGTGTTAGCTTGGTTATGTTGGTTCCTGATCTTCCGACAACAAGTCCTGGCCGGCTAGTGCTGATTATGATTTTCTCTCCTAGCGGAGTTCTCTGAAGCTTGACATCACTCAAGCCAACTCTGCTCAGGTTGTGCTTTATGTATTCCTTAATTTCAAATTCCTTTATGTTCTGATTAACGAATTTGCGCTCTATCATTTTGTGTTCTCAACCTTTGTTGTATTTTCTGTTTTCTTTTCTTGTTTTTCTTTCTTTGACTCTTTCTTGACTTCCATTTCCTCACCAATGATTTCAACATGAGTTCTTTTCATCCTGATTCTTCGCTTTCTTCCATAGTGAAAAGGCTCTGCGGCTTTCTGAGCGCATGCATGAATTATTTTCAAATCTGGGTTCAAGCCCTTGTTCTGGGCGTTTGCTTCCAGTGATTTCAGCAGGAACAGGAATTGCTCTGAAGCTTTGAAAGGATATTTTGCTGCTCCCATGCCTTTTTGATGACCTGCCCCCTCTGTGAATCTTCTGAATGGAATGGCTGCTTTTTTCTTCATGACATTTTCCAGGAGAGCTGTTGCCTTCTTAAGCTGCATCCCTTTGATGTGAGCGCAGATTTCTATGGCTTGTCTTGTAGAGATGCCCATGTCTCTTCCAACAACTTTAGCGAGGTTCTCCTTGTCTGACTTGAAAGCGTATTTGTATTTCATCTTGTTTTCCTGTCATATATTATTTATATCTTATAATATCATTAGGTTGCTTATTTGACTGAGAGGCTTGCGCTTGACTTAGTGGCTCCGATTCCTGGAGCGTTGTGCATGACCTTCTTCCTTGTGAGCGCGTACTCTCCGAGCCTGTGCCCGATCATTTCAGGTATTATAATGACTGCTTGGAAGGATTTTCCGTCGTAAATCAGTATTGTTTTGCCGACCATGAATGGAAGGATAATCATGCTTCTTCGGTGCGTCTTCACTGGCTTTTTGCTACTCTGCACTTTTGCCATGAACTTCTTTTCCTGCTCATTGAGCCGAATTATTTTCCTTCGCTCATTGCTGGGCAAGAGTAAAGCCAACTCGGAGAGGCTTATCCTCTGAAGCTCTTCAATTGATTTTCCTCGAAAAGTGAATTCTTGCCTTGCCATTATTCATTTCACCTTTATCTTCTTACCTTGCTCCTTCCGCTGCTTCTGGGCCGTATCATTCCGACTTTTCTTCCAGGAGGCGCATTTCTCGGAGCGGTTGTGGGCTTACCCTTGTGGCTGCTCTTGTGCCCCCCAAATGGGTGATCGACAGCGTTCATGCTTGTTCCGGAAACGCTCGGCCAGTATTTGTTTCTTGCTTTCATCTCAAAGTATTTTCTGCCTGCTTTGTAAAACGGTTTTTCAGGTCTTCCGCCGCCAGCCACTACGCCGATGCATGCCCTACAATTAGGGTTAAAGTCTCTGTGCTTTTTTGAAGGCAGGAGAACTGTTATTTTGGAGGCTGTCTTCGCAACCACTCTGGCGCTTACACCAGATGAACGCACAAACTTGCCTCCGTCTCCTGGCTTGTTCTCAATGTTGAAAACGCTTGTTCCTTCAGGAATATTTTTTAGTTCTGCAAAATTGCCAAAGATTATATTGCTTCCTCCGACAATAATCTGTTGCCCTGTCTTTACTCCTTCTGGAGCGATTACCAAGGAAGTGGAGTTATCATCATATTTTAGTTTTGCGAGCGGAGCAGAATGGGCTTGGCAACTGATTAAGTCAATGATTACTGCAGTGCCGTTTTTTCCTAGCCGGTTTTCTCCTTCAAATCTGAAGCTAGGCCTTCTAAACGTTGGGCTTCCGCGTCCTCTTTTCTGTTGAGTTAGGTTCTTTCCCATGCATCTTTCTCATATCATCTACATTAATCCGAGCTTGGTTGCCAGATCAATTGCTGGTGTCTCGGGTGAAAATTTAACATAAGCTTTTTTCCTTCCCTTGAAATCATTTTGCGTCCTTATCTGCTCTACTTTCATGCTGAACATTTCTTCTATTGCTTTTTTTATATCCTGTTTCGAAGCCTTGGGCTCAACAACAAAGACCATCTTATTCTCTGACTCCATAAGCCTTATTGACTTCTCAGTTGACAATGGATACTTGATAATCATTTCTTAGCCTCAGTTCTCTGCTTCTTCTCATGAGTAGGCATTTTTTCGAACTTCTTGTTTGTGAACAGCCCCTTCTTCAGCTCTTCAAGAGCTTTGGCTGTGAAGAGGGTTGCCCTGCCCGGATGCCCGCCTGGTGCCAGAGCATCTGTATTGAGCTTCTTAATGTTGATGACATCAACGCCTGGAATATTGCTTACTGCTTTGCAAATCTCCTGAACATCTGAGACGACGAGCAACAGGCTTTTCTTTTTGACTTTTCTCCTTCCTCTGAGCTTTCCAACACCTGCTCTAGTCCTCGCATCACCCGCTCTGTTGAGCTCTGCTTCAAATCCGAGCTTATTGAGCGCATCAAGCAATTGCTTTGTCTTGTTGATTTTTTCTAAATCATCTGCGAGTATGAAAGGATAGTTCTGAGGGATAAAGTGGCCTCTCTTTGTCACAAGCTCTCTTATTATTGTAGAGCTTATGGCTGAGCGAATTGCCTTTCTCTTTTCTTTTGTGTTGAGCTTCCAAGCCCACACTTTCTCAACCTTGGGAGGGTGAGCCCGCCTTCCTCCAACAGTTCCTGGCGCATTTGCCCCGACCCAAAAGAACTGGCTTCCTCTCCTTGAAAGGGTTTTTCTTGGCACTCTGCTTATTCCCTTGCCATAGCAGCCCTTGTAGTCTCTTCGTCTCTTGGAAATCTTGACAGCATGCCTTTGCCCTGCTTCTTTGTAGGGACCATAGGCTTGCCTATTATTATTCTGGATTGCAAGGAATGCTTTTTTTATGAGGTCTTCTCTCACTGGTTCAGAGAACTGAAGAGGTAACTCTGCCTCTCCAATTGCTGTTCCTGTCGCATTCATTATTTTGAGTTTCATTATCATGACCTTTTCGTGTAATTTATCTTTGTCTGCCACCTATTTTTATCTTCCTTGTTTTGACTGCAGGCTAATGTGCGTTATGGATGGCAGGGCGATTTCTTTTTTTAAAGGCCTTACTGGCTGAGTTAGTATTACTAGTCTTTTCTTTGTGCCTTGCACAGAGCCCTTGAGCAATACATAGGTTGATTTTATCTTGCCATAGTGAACAAAGCCATCCTTTGGGTTAATCTCTTCTGGCTTGTTAGCAATCTTGATTATCTGGGAATTGAGCTGTGTCCTCTGATGAAAGCCGGTTTGCCCTGAATAGGCTGTCCTGTACATCGTGTGCTGCTGGGCGCACCAGGCTCCTCTGCTTCCCGGCTGCCTTCTGCCCTTCTCTGTCTTGTGCTGCTTTAGTGAAATGCCGAATCTTCTCACTGGGCCTTGGATTCCTTTGCCCTTGGTCACTCCGTGCACATCCACAGTCTGGGCTTCTTTGAAAACCTCTTCAAAGAGGATATCCTTATCAACATGAGCTTTGATGAAATCCATCTTGTCCTTGTTGCTGCCGCTGAGCTTTAGCTCGAATATTTCGGGCTTTTTCTTGCCAACACCAGCCATCCTTGGTTGAGTATAAACAAGAGCTGTGATTACGGCGTATTCATCTGGGTTAATGGTTTCCAGCTCTTTGACATCTGGTGTTTTCTTTGGCATGGAAACGGTGCGCATTAAGTCCTTGCCTAGTTTGAATTGAATGTCCTTGGCAACAAAGAAACCGTAGGGATTTTGTTTGTAAAAACGAGCAGAAAAGAGTTTGAGAGGCGGGCACTCGACCACCGTGACGGGCATGCTGATTTCCTCGTCCTTAGTTGGCGAGGTTTTTTGGTTATTGATGCCCATGAGATGTGTCATGCCTGCCTTATAGCCGGCAAATCCCAGCAGATTGGCCTTATCAAAAGAGGCATTTGACCACTTCCTAATCCGAGGATAGGTTCGATTAGCTCGCTTCCTAGGCCAGACCGCCATGCTTCCTTTTCTCGGCATTCTTACGTTGGACATTTTTTACCTCACTGATATTGAAACATATCTTGTTAAGTGTATGATGTGTGGTATAAGAGCCTTTTACGAAAACACCTTATAGAAAACACTATTCTTAGTGTACTGAAAAGGTTTTTCTTCTCAGGCTTCCTATTCGTTTGAGTTCATTTACCACTCAAACTAGGCACAAAAACAGCAGTTTCTTTATAAATGTTTTGTTAGGGGCAGAAACAAAACATTTATACTCAAAAGCTTGCTTTTGTTGTATAAAGGTTACGTTTAGCCCGAAAGATTATTGTTTTCTTGGTTTTCGCCTCTGCCTCTGCACGAGTCTACTGCTCCTTTCTTTCCTCTTGGCATATTGCAGGGGGTTTTTTATCTGTTTGCACAGCTCATCTGGTTTGCAAATAGAATAACTCTTGTAATAACTAAGGTTGTTGCAGTTCGGCGGGGGAAGAATTTTTTTGACCTGTTTTGCATAGCGAAGCTGACCCAAGATGTATTGGGGCCTTAGGGGCTCCGGGTTCTTCTCGTTCCATTCCATAAGCTTCTTTTCAATCAAATCATATTCCCAACCGCAGCTCGCCAGGACGTTGATGAGAATTAAACAGCTCCTTTTCCTGCCGTCCTCCAACCCATTCAAAATGATTTTAACACAAGGGGGAAAGTTTTCTTCGCCAATAGCCTTCTCTGGCAGAGCATAATCCTGCTTTCCTTTCATTTCCCCGGCCTTTTCATCACCTTTGAGTTCTGACCAGCTGGCTTTTTTAGGGGCAAAATCAAAGGCATTCCTGAGCAAAGCCTCTGCATCAGGATAATCTGTGCTTCTATCAAGAAAAGGGTGCTTTATGATGACTTTCTCAGGCTGCGCCTCTTCCTTTTCAAATTGAAGAATATTGTTTATGTCAACCGGCACAGATATTAGCTGGGATTTCTCGTGAAACGAATAGGGCATGCGGTATAGATGCCTCGAGGCTATGAGCACAGTATCAATTTCGAGAAAAGGATCGGCATTCAACTTAGGGATCTTATCACCGAACTCATTCTTCTCGTACATCTTTATATCCTCCTCTTTAAATCCGGTTTTCTTAATGATTGCGGGAAAATCATTATTTTCAAAGTTCATGATCGCAGCGGCCAGGGGCTTCCTTATGAGTTCAGTAATATAAAGAGCGATTCTGCGAGGCGTCTCAGGAAACAAGTCAGTTATGTTTATATCGCTGACTTTTTTTGGAAAGGCCTCAAAAGGAACAGCTATGTGAAACCCTTTGTTGCCTGAGAACTTGGCAGTTATGGACATGACCTTGTTCTGTTTCAGGGCCTGCACTACATAATGTGCAGCTAAGCGACTGTATTCAAAGAATTTGCAGTCAACGTCCAACACCAAGTCCCAGCCTTTTCTCAGGGAGTCGAGCTCTTCTTTTTTCAAGGTCGGGCTTAGCTGAAGCGGATTTTTCCATAATTCCTCAGAGCAATGGAAGCTCGTAACTCTCTGTTTTGCTAACTCCAGGATGTCATTCGGATAATTCAAGGTTTCAGGTCGCTTGCCAAAGATTTCGTCAAACCTGAAGGCCACTTCCTTGTCCTTGGCCTGCTTTACGAGCTCTTCCTGAATGTCCTTTCTCTTGTAGAAAGATAAAGTCTTGGCGAGGAATAACATATTATGTAAAGAAAACGAAATCATATTTAAAAGGTATTGTTTTTGCACTAAAAAATTTATAAACTGTCAATAATTCTCTTGATGAAATACGTTTTGCGGGCGTGCCGGAGTGGTCAAACAAAAATCAAAGATTTTTGATAATCAAAATCAGAGATTTGGGCTAAACGGGTACGGTTCAGGGCCGTATGACTCAGTGTCTACGCAGGTTCAAACCCTGCCGCCCGCATTCTATGCAAAAGAACCAGAGTGAACGAAAAGAAATCATTAAAAAAATTTATGATGCTGCTGAGAAGTATAAGCATCATCTTGTTATTGTAGAAGGAAAAAAAGACAGGGAGGCTCTACAAAAACTTGGTTTTGACAACATCGTCCTTCTCAACAAGCCTTTGTATGAGGTTGCGGAGAGCGTGAGTGAAAAAGATGTTGTCCTTCTCACTGATTTGGATAAGAAGGGCAGGGAGATTTATTCTAAACTGAAAAAAGGCCTGGATAAAAGAGGGGTTACTGTGGATGACACACTAAGAAACCTTTTGTTCAAGACAGAGCTCAGACAAATAGAAGGATTGACAAGCTATCTTAAGAAGTTTGATTAAAGAAAGCGTCAAATGTAATGAACAAACTCAGTTTTCTTCATATGTCTTGTTGACTATCTCTTTGATTCTCTTGGCTTTTTTCTCTCCGATAAGCTCGACTTCTCTCAGCTCTTTTTCTTCAGCATTCACCAAGTTCCTTATTGATTTGAACCTTTTAAGAAGAGGCTTAGACAGTACAGCTCCCACACCGGGGAAAGCGCTGATGATGTATTCCTGCAAATCCTTATCTGTGAGCGGTTTTGCTGAGTGCAATGTAAAGTCTTTTTTTGAAGGGTCTGCCTCTCGCTTTGCAATTACTATGAATAATCCTGCTGTCTCCTTGAAATTCCTAGTCTGAACTACAGGTATGCCATAACTAACAAGAATTGTCGATAATGCTCCTCTAATGGCATTCGGATGGAGTTTTCTCTGAGCATAGATGTCCTCTTCTCCTTCAATGACAAACAAAGGGCGCTCATATTTTCTTAGGCTGCTCAACTGAGAGAGTAATCTGCCATCAATCATTGAATCCACGAAGTCTTTTACTGTCTTGTGCTCCACGGCCACCCTGTCGCTTAATAAATAGTCGGCCACATCAAGTCTGGAGAGCTCAACTTTTACTCCCCTGTCAGATAGTTCTTTGATTATGCCAGCGCCTTTTTCCCTGTAATCAGCAAAAATCGTTAGATGCGAGAGATTTACTGCGCTGTCTTCATCTGTGAGCTTAGTCTGCTCCTCTGTTTTTGCCTGGCTGCTCTCAATTTTTTCAACAGAGTCCTCATAAATAGGACCTCTGCCTGTTTTTATCCCCTTGATTATCTGATACATCTTTTTTTCTTTGTGCACGGATATCCAGAGATTAGCCTCGTCCCTTGTCTTCCTTGTCACCAGGACAATCACCCTGCCTTTCTCATGCCTTCCAGTTCTCCCTCTCCTCTGAACAGTCCTTATTGCAGAGGGCACAGGTTCATAGAATATTACAAGGTCAACGGCAGGAATGTCGAGCCCTTCCTCTGCAACGCTCGTGGCAATCAAGCAGTTGAATTCGCCTGCTCCGAATTCCTCTATTATCTCCTTTTGCTTTTTCTGGCTTAGGCCGGTATCTTTCTTTTTTGCCTGCCCGACAAAAATCTTGGACTTCACACCTATGGAATCCATGACTTCTTTTATCTTGCTGCTAGAATCGCGGTACTGGTTGAAGATGATGATTTTTATGTCTTGCTTTTGCGAAATCTCATGGGATACAATCTTCCTTATAGCATCAATCTTCGGGTGTTCCTTGCCCGCAGCAAGAAGCTCTTTTGTCTTTATATAGGCTGAACGGAAGTTAAGGTCCTTTACCAAGTGCTGAACTGCCTTTACCGTGGTCTTCTGGGCTTCTTCCTCGAGCTTCTTGAAGTATTCCCATAGAGGCTTTAGCCCTTGCGTTTCAATAAGCTCAAGGGCATGCTGAAGTTTCAAGGCTTCTGCGAGCAAGCTAACGCTCCTCATAATCCCGAAATCCCTCTCACCGCTGCTCATCCTCGCATACATGGCCCGCTGAAGCTCTATCAAGGATGTCTTGCTATAACTTGAGATGTTTCCGTAGAGATAGCCGAGCTTCTTGATGACCTCGAGCTTTTCATCAAAAGCATCCCTGAGAAATTTTCTTATCTGCTCGAGTTCTGGCGGGAGGTCCAGCTTTACCCATTCCACATCAATCTCCTTGATATATGGCTGGACATCAGGGTCATCGTAGGAGCGTATCTCGATCTCCTCGATAAAAAGGTTCTTGCACACCTCTTTTATCTTCTCAGAATCTGCGCCAGGGGATGCGGTTAACCCTAGGATCCGAGGATGCTCTGATTTTTTGTGGTATTGCTTGGCAACAAAGACGTATGAATAGTCCCCTACTGCTCTGTGAGCTTCGTCAAAGACAAGAAGGCTAACCTCTTTAAGAGAGATTTTTTCACTTATGATATCATTCTCCAAGCCTTGAGGCGTGCTCACAATGATTTTGCATTTTTTCCAGAGCTCAGCCCTTTTTGCAGGAGAAAGCATGCCTGTGAAGAGTTGTACTTCTTTCTCATCAACCTCGAGGTTTTTTCTCATTGAGTTAACGTGCTGGTCACACAGGGGCCTGGTGGGCGCAAGGATGAGAATTTTGCTGTCAGGGTAATTAGTAAGTCGATTCGCAGCCAAGAGAACAGCTATGTTGGTTTTCCCTAGGCCGGTCGGCAAAACAACAAGCGTATTCTTCTTCACGGCCGTATCCAATATTGTTTGTTGATAAAGCCTCGGCTCAAACCCACGAATCATGCTGAAGGAGAAAAGACTGCTGTTTATAATTATTTTGTATTAAGAAAAAAATAAAAAAAATAGAAAAAAAGGAAGAGTTTATCTTCCTCTTGCCATCTTAGCTCTGGCAACATTTCCTTTCTTGTCAATGAAGTAAAGCCATCCTTTTTCCTTCTTGACTCCAACCTTTACCACTACTTGTGGGCCTCCTTTGGGCTTTTTCCTTCCTCTTGCCATCTTGGCCCTTGCGACATTTCCTTTCTTGTCAATGAAGTAAAGGTATCCCTTCTCCTTCTTGACGTTTGCTTTTGCTACAATTTGTGCCATTAAAGGTCACCCCCTCGTTTTATTCATCCGACGAATTATCGGGATTTTATAAGATTAAATTATGTTCTTATTCTTAAATGTTTTGTTTTTAGCGACGAAAGATTTAAAAAGGAAGGAATAAAAGGCAGCAAAACACCTTTCTATTCGCTTGTTTATTTGTCCATTTCAAACCGGGAATAGTAGATAATGGTCATTAATATCCCGATTACTAAAGCAAGGAGATAAGAGAAGACCTGGAACAGAAGGACAAGAGCTGAGAATGCCAGAACAGTTATGAAAACCAGGACAAACACCCATCTTGAGGCTATAAACAAGTAAAGCCCTGTGGTCCCGCCGATGAATTGCCTTAGCCTCTCAAATGTGGGAATTGGCAGCAGCGAGAAAACAGCCATGAGCAGATTGATTATGATTATGGTGTAAAAGAAGGAGCTCTTGGTCACCAAGTAGATTGGAGCAATCAGCCCGACAATCACTAAATTGGAGAATGGTCCTGCAAAGGCGATCATCCCAATGTCTTTGTGTTTTACTCCTCCTCTGAAAACGCCCATTCTTAGCTTGGGCACGACATCGTGCGATAGGCTGCCTGTAAAGAATAGAGGAAAATAGCCGTAGGTGAAGAAACAAACAATAAGGCTTATGAGTAAGCCATTAAGCCAGGCCTTATATTCAGATACATAACCCATTTTCAGGGCAGTAAGCTTTTGAGCTGAGAAATGAATGAAAAAAGATATGAAAATAAGTATTCCTGCAACAATGAAATTGGCTATTCCTTCTATCAGGTTGAATTCCTCACCACCCCATTTTCTGAAGGTTAGGACGAAAGCTGCTACGAGCGTGGTGATTAGAAGCCAGAACAACTCTTTACTTGAGAACCTGAAGCGGCTTTCTACTCTTGTGGCAAATTCATGCATAAAATAGCTTATTGAGTTTTTTCTTTATATAAGTTTCCTTTACAGAACGGCTTTTTTCACCAAGTTCAACAAGTCCTCTTCGTGTCCCGCACCCACGACCGCGAGAATTTTCTTTTCAGGATAGTTCTCAGCGAGCGTTTTAAGTTTTAAGGCCATGAGTTTATTCCTTTCATCCACTAAAACTCTGTGCAAACCAGGGTACCTACTTTTTAATATGCCTAAAAGCTTTTTTATCATCTCCCGCTCTGGCACTTCATTCAAGTTTATTTTCATCTTCTTTGTAAAAGGAGCAGAGAACAAATCAACAATGAAGTTTAGTTTCTCCTTCCAACCTATAGCACGGGAGAGCCTAGCAAGAGTTACCCTCACATTCCTATCAATGAGGGCGATTTGCTTGTTGTTCTGTTGGGCCAGCTTGACTGCTCTCAGCATGTCGCTGCCGGGCTTTATACCGACGATGTTCCCGAGTTTCTGCTGCACCAAGCTTCCGATCAGAGCAAACACGTATCCTTTAATTCCTAACAAAGGGATTAGCTTCGGGGAATAATTTGGCTTCTGTTCAGATAATAGCGCGTGAAGCCTGTTTTGGTCTAATTCAACCGCGACAATGTCCGGGTTCTCGCTTCTGAATGCCGATTCTATCTCTTTAAGTGAACTCTGAGCTATATGAGACGTTCCAATTATAACAAGATTCTTGTATTTTAACATAGTAAATAAGATTAGGTGTAGTAATTTGTTGTTTTTTTACCTTTTTTTATGTCTCCGAACGGATTTCCGAAATTCTTGATGTTGCTTCGCATTATCTTGTTTTGAGGCAGTTCTAGACCTGCATTGACCAGCCTTTGCCTTATTTCAAAGCAGCCAATGTTAATCTTGGCCGGACAGTTCATTATGCATGAATTGCAGTCAGTGCACATAAAGAAGATTTCATTGAAGCTGTTCTTTTTGGCAAGAAAAGCCTTGAATCTCGGGCCTGCTGATTCCTTTTTTAGGACGTAATAAATGGGGCAGGCCAGGATGCACTCGCCACAAAGGTTGCAGTTTTCAACATTTTGATTTTTGCTGTCAGCCAAAATTTCACCTGTAATCAATCATTTCGTTAGGGTTCAGTAAGTTATTATAATCATATTCGTCTTTGAGTCTCATCAATTCCTTTTTCTTGTCTAAAGGCAGAAACTCCTTATTTTTCAGCCCATAGCCGAAGGCACCACCGAAGGTTCCGTTGATTCTCTTGACAAATGAACGAAAAACCTCCTTTAGGTCTCTGTCTTTTTTCTGAAAATAAACATAAAAAACACCTGAGCCTATGTGACCGTGGATTCTTGCGTCGTGCTTTTCGCACCAGTCTATTAAGTCATATGTTTTTTCCAAGCCTACACAAGGGTCCTCCACATAATAATATCCTTCGCTTCGAATCACTGAAGGTATGGCATCCATCTTCGCAAGAAGGTCTTTCACATCCTGTATCATCCTGACCTTGCCATAAATAGCAGAATAAGCAACCAGCAAAGAGTATTTTTCTTCAAAACCAAGAGCTTTGGCTGTTTTCTTGTCAAGAAACTCCAAAGAATATACCTCCTTATTCTTCCTTAAAGAGCCGGCTTGCCCTAAGAGGTCAGATATTTGGTCAAAATAAAAAACATTGAAAGAGAGCGTAGGTACTTCTGCTACTTTTATTTTTACTTTGGTTATAAAGCCCGAAAGCCCTTCTTTCCCAACCACAAGCTCTTTCTTCCTTGTGTAAAAAGATTTGCCTGTCGCATCGCAAAACTCAACTTCTTCCACCCAGTCATCCATCCTGCCGAGGTTGAGGCTCTCTCTTGACACAGCATTGAGGGCCACCATTCCACCTATTGTTTGTGAGGCGTTTAGAGAGATCAGAGGAAAACAGAGGTTCAGGGATTTGAGAGAATTGTTCAAGTCTGCCAGTTTCATACCTGACTCTACTTCGATAACCTTGTTCTTTGAATCTAAATTGAGCACCCGGTTCATCCTTTCAGAGCAAAGCACAATCGCGTTCTCTTGTATGCATCCATCTACAAAGCTTGTGCCCGCGCCACGGATTACTACGGGCGTCCGGCATTGATTGCAGAACAAGAGCACTCTCCTTGCCTGTTCGACATTCCGCGGCCAGACTATGATGCTGGGCTTAAGCTCTGTGTCCGAGCAGCAATAGCTATACGCGTCTATGTCTGAAGGATTCTCAGACACGTTCTCTGCTCCGACAATACTTGCCAGTTTCTTGTTCATTTTCAATGCTCTAAAATAAATTCACTCAGTTCAATAATGGTTTTTTTATTGCCCGCGTTCTCGCTGAGGTGAGCATAACAATAAGGACATGAAACAACTATTTTCTTTCCACCCAGCTGCCTAAGTCGCTCCTGTGCCAATTTGTTGGCCAACGCAGGATAATTCTGCTTTAGTCCGCCGCCTGCTCCGCAGCAGAAAGTCTTTTCCTTGTTCTTGCTTGGTTCAATGATCTTTAATCCTGCCTGTCTTATTAAGCTTCTTGGTTCAGCAGCAATGTTGTTTTTCTTTGCTAAAAGGCAAGGGTCGTGATAGGCGATTTCTTCTTTATTCTTATAGCTAACTTTATGTTTGTGCTCTGCCAAGGTTTGGGAGATGTGCTCTGTATCAAAGCAATACTGCTTCTTAAAAATCTGATAACAATGGGGACAATTGGTGATGATTTTTGTCACGCCCTGTTTTTTTAGGATCCCAAGGTTTTTCTTTTTTACCTCTTCAAAATCTTGAGCATAACCTGCACTGAGAAGCGGAGAGCCACAGCAAGACAGCTCGTCAAGCGTGATAAAGCCAATGCCAAAATCAGACAAAACCGCCTTATAATTGTTAAAAACAGGAGTGATGTAATGCTTAGTCATACAACCCGGATAATAAAGTATTTTACCTCCTTTAAGTGTGGCTGCTGCGCTTTTTAGTGAATTCAAAATGTTGGCCGACAAGTTAAAACCTTTATTTTTATTCTTTGTTTCCCTGCTTTTTTTAATATCTTTAATATGATTTAATATAAAATAAACAGTGGCTTTAATAAATATTGTTTTTTATAACAAAAAAGAAAATAATAAGCCAAATTTATTTTGATTTGATTCCTTAATTTAAACCCCGGAAGACCTCAAGAAAATTTGAGGCCTTCCTGGGAAAAGAGGTGAGTGAAAATAAAGTGTGTAAAAAAGTTATGGCTGATACTGCTCGAATGCTTTGCCGATGGTTTCTGCGAAAATAGGTGTGTTAACCCAGACGGCAGTGTCAAAAGAAGGATGAACTTTTGTATCATCCAAGAGCATAAAAGCCAACTCTTTGTCATCAATTATGCAAAATCTCCCATTAAAGCCCTTGACGTTTTGGACGTCCGCATACTCTTTCAGCTCGTCAACCACCTCTTTTGATTTGCTTGATAAAGAAGACATTATTTTGATGTTGACCCCTTTCTCGCTTGCCTTTTTGAGAACCTTGCCGAAGTGCTTGTGCTTTCTTATTAAGCCATCTTCAGACGTCATTAAAACAACTGATTTTTTTGCGTTCTTTATCATTGTGGCCAGATGGTTGTACACCTGGGTTCTTCCTTTGATTATGCCTGTAAGTTCAAAAGGATTAACCAGATCTATTCCTTGAGAATGAAGCAAATTTAGTTCTTTGAGAAGGTCAGAACCTTTGAGCTGCTCCAGATTGGCCGTTCTGTCCTGGGCCTGCTGGGTGATTCTCTTTTTAACTCTCTCCATCACTTCGTCTGGAGGAAGAGCAATATACTTTATAGGCTTGCCAATCTTCATTATTATAAAGCCTTTCTTTTCCAAGCTTTCAAGGATGTCATAACTCCTGCTTCTTGGCACGCCCGCAATATCACTGAGTTCCCCTGCTGTTGACACGCCTCTTGAAAGGAGAGCCGTCCATATCTTTGCTTCATAACTATTCAGACCGAAATCCTTTATTTTCTTTAAAAAAGATTCTTGGACAATCATTTTATTTCCTCCATATTACCGCATAATTATGGCGTAACTATTATCTAGTAAGAAAATGAGAAATAAAAGGACATTTATAAAGGTTTCGGTTTGTTATTATTCCCAAGTGATAAATTCTTTGGCTTACAATTTTCTTTTTTCACCTCTCACTCTCCCCCCCTTATTTCTTCTCGAGAATAAATTCAAAACAAAAGAAAGACCTTGCTTTGCTTAACATTGAAAAAAATTTGTTGAATTAATTAAAAAATTATTTTATTAGCAAAAAAGAACACCTCTACTTTTAAGTTGAGGACAGGGTGTTCTTTTTTGTAGCAACAACCGCGACTCTTCTTTTTTGCTACCAATAACTTCGTTATTGAGTCAGAAACGCTGTTTCTGATACCAACATACCGCGTCCTTTAGGGCGCAGTTGTTGATTTCTGGTTTTTGACATTAATTAAAATAATAAAAAATAAGTTCCATATAGAAAATAATATAATAGCTAATAATCACAAACATAATATAATATATAATATAATAAAAAGATAATAAATAATAAATATGCTGCATAATCTACTGCTTATAATGAATGAAGGCGGGTTATAATATGATAAAGTAAAATCATAAGTAAGGATGAATGGAGAAAGAGAAGAAAAAATATCCAAAATTCAAAAAGCAAAATTTTTGTTCAAAAAAAGCAAATCTTCTTAATTTACCAAATCAAAGCCTTTATTGTGCTTCTTTATTTTATGTGCCTTACCTTTTTGCCTCAACCGCTTTTTTTTGTCGAAAGGAGCCCATAGGAAACAAAGGGGAGGGGGCTTTACTTCGTTATGTTTTTTGTTTTATATATTTTTCAGAATATATTCTACAGGAAAACAAACTTTATAAACCTCTGCTTCTTCTGGAAAATCTAATGAACAAAGAGGTCAACAACATATTTGAACAATTTCTGACTAAAGAATCCTTATTCAAGGAGAAAAAAGTTCTTCAATCTACATATATTCCTGATGAAATCAAACACAGAGATCCGCAGATAACACAAATAGCCAACATTCTCGCGCCAGCCCTCAGAATGGAAAAACCATCCAACATATTCATCTATGGCAAGACAGGCACGGGAAAAACACTTTCAATGCGTTACCTGGCAGAGCAAATGCTCACGCTGGCGGATAACAAGAAGATACCTTTAAAAATAATTTATCTCAATTGTAAACTCAAAAAAATAGCAGATACAGAATACAGGCTGATTGCCCAGCTCGCAAGAGAGTTTGGCAAAGAAATACCACCAACCGGCCTACCCACGGACGAAGTCTATAATATCTTTTTTCAAACCATTGACGAGGAGAAAAGAATAATCTTACTTATCTTGGATGAAGTGGATAGTCTGGTGGAGAAAGCAGGCGACGAGCTCATATACAATCTCACAAGAGTCAACGCCGACCTTAAGCAGGCGCAAATGAGCTTTATCGGAATTAGCAACAACCTCGTCTTTTCTAATAATCTTGATCCTCGGGTTAAAAGCTCTCTGAGTGAAGAAGAAGTGGTTTTTCCACCTTATAATGCCATTCAGATTCAAGACATATTAAAACGAAGATCAGAAGAAGCATTCAAAGAAGGAATCCTTGAAGACGGTGTGATTCAGAAATGTGCCGCATATGCCGCTCGGGAGCACGGGGATGCGAGAAGAGCCATTGAGTTGCTAAGAGTGGCTGGCGAGATAGCTGAAAGAAAAGGCATCAACAAGATAACCACCAAAGATATAGATGCTGCAGAGGAAACTGTGGAGAGAGACAAGGTATTAGACGTGGTGAAGACTCAACCAAAACAATTCCAAGCAACGCTCTATTCAATTCTTCTTATGAAAAACAACTCCAAAAGTATTCAGACAGGAGCGGTTTATGATACTTATCAGCAGCTTTGCCACAAAGTCGGCCTAAGGCCTCTGACTCAGCGAAGGGTTTCTGATATTGTGGCTGAGCTCGACATGTTAGGAATCATTAATGCTAAAGTCATATCAAAAGGCCGCTTTGGAAGAACCAGAGAAATCAGCCTCTCACTGTCGGCTTCTATTGAGCTCAAAATCAAGAAAATCCTAGAAGACGACTTATTTAGCTAAGAAAAAGCATAGAAAAATGGATGTAGTAAGTGCTCTGTTGGGAAAAGGAATTTTTATCAGTCCAGAAATAGCCTCAAATCCGCAATTATTAGAGAAACTGTCAGAATTAAAGGATGAAGATCTCGAAGGCGTGATGTTTATCGATAGGGTCTTTCTTCAAAAAAGAGGGCTGTTGCTCGATTTAAATCTTGAAATAAAGGAACAGGAAAAAGGAAGACCTGCCTCTGCAGTGAAAGTGCTTTTCTCCTATGATAAAGAACCTGGGAAAATAACTGTGAGCGATTTCGTGGCTCATTTCAACAAGAGATTCGAAGCCCTGTCAGCTCTCTTAAGGCAAAGGCAAGAGCTGCAGAAAGCTACCAGCATTAATCGCTTAAAAGGCAAAACAACAAGGGAAAACATAGCAATAATTGGTTTAGTGTTTGCAAAGTCAGTAACTAAAAACAAGAACATACTTATTACGCTTGAAGATCCCACTGGAAAAGTTAATGTGATTATTAGTGACAAGAAAAAAGAGCTCCTTGAGCAAGCCAAGGAGGTTGTGCTTGATGAACTCATAGGCATAGAAGGTGTGATTGCAGGCAATTTTGTCCTTGCCAACCAAATCATCCTGCCCGATGTGCCTCTTATCAAGGAATTTAAAAAAAGCCCAGAAGAGGAATACTTGGTGCTCATAGGCGACCCTCATTTTGGCTCCAAGAATTTCCTAAAAAAAGAGTTTGATGATTTCATAGAGTGGATTAACCAAAAGAAAGGCAATCATGAGCAGAGAGAAATCGCTGCAAAAATAAAATATCTCATAATAATAGGAGACTTGGTGGAGGGCATAGGAATTTACCCTGGTCAAGAAGAGGATTTGGAGATAAAAGACATCCAGGAGCAATATGACATTTTTACAGGCTACCTTAAGAGGATCCCGGCGCACATATCCATAATAATATGCCCGGGCAACCATGATGTGGGAAGAATATCAGAGCCCCAGCCACCTTTATTGCACAAATATGCTGAAAGCCTGAAAAAACTTTCCAACATACTTTTGCTAAGCAATCCAGCAATGATCAACATTGGTGCAAAAGAAAATTTCTCAGGGTTTGACCTTCTGCTCTATCACGGCTATTCCCTAATCTATTATTCAGATCACGTTGACACCATACGGCAAAAAGGAGGACAAAAACGACCTGACTTGCTCATGAAACTTCTCCTACAAATGAGACATCTTGCTCCTACCCACACCTCAAACCTTTACACGCCAGACTCTAATTTTGATCCTTTGGTCATTAATAGGATTCCCGACTTCTTCATTACCGGTCACATTCATCGCGTGAGTGTCAGCAATTACAAGAACATAACTCTTGTAAACTGCTCTTGTTGGTCAGACATAACTGAGGATCAGGAAAAAAGAGGACTCCAGCCTCAGCCAGCCAGAGTTCCCGTTGTGAATCTCCAAACCAGGGAAGTGAAGGTCATTAATTTTTTCAGAGGAGAAAAAACAGAGGCGAAACCGGAAAGAGAAAAGGAAAAGGCCGAAACCATCAAAATAACAAGCTAATTTATTCAATCAAAATTTAACCAAAATGAGCGACATAAAAAAATACTTTGAGGAACTGGAAAAAGGAACCCTTGAAGCATACAAGATAGCTTCTAAAGCAAGAAGCAGAGGATATGACCCAGCACCCAAGCCAGAAATTGTACTGGCCAAGAACCTTGCAGAGAGAGTCATTGGACTCATCAGTGTTGTCGCACCCCAGCTCCAAGGTTCAGGAGCAATTAAGCGGATTGAAGAGCTAGAAAAACAATACGGCATCTTGGACTGGAGGGTGGCTTTTCAAATAGCCTTGGAGATAGCTCAAGAAAAATTCTGCAAGTTCAATGATAAGAGAGAAGCAATGGAAGCAGGCATTAGAACAGGATTTGCCTATGTCACACTCGGAGCGGTTTCAGCTCCTCTTGAAGGATTTACTAAGCTTCAGATAAAAAAGAGAAATGACAACCAGGGAGAATACTTTTGCCTTGACTTCGCAGGTCCTGTGAGAGCAGCAGGTGGAACCGCAGCAGCAGTATGCGTCCTCATAGGAGATTATGTCAGGAAGAAGATGGGCTATTCAGAATATGATCCTGATGAAAAAGAAGTCAAGCGCTGCTATGCAGAAATCTCTGATTACCATGAGTTCGTAACCAATCTTCAGTATTATCCGTCAAAAGAGGAGATGGAGTTCATGGTGGCCCATATGCCTGTCGAAATATCAGGAGACCCCTCAGAAAACATGGAAATCTCCAACGTCACACTTAAAGACTTGCCCAGAATAAGCACAAACAGAATCAGGAGTGGTTATTGCCTTATTTATAGCGGGTGCTTACCCCTAAAAGCGCCCAAAGTATGGGCGAAGCTAAGCAAGTGGGGCGCCGAAATGGACCTCAGCCACTGGGCTTTTCTGGATGAGTTTTTGAAAATCCAGAAAAAAGTCAAAGCCAGGGAGGGCGGAGAGAAGAAAAAAGATGAGAAAGAGGACGGCAAGAAAGAATCCAAGATCAAACCAGACTTCACTTTCATAGCAGACCTGGTGGCCGGCAGACCGGTTTTTGGGCATCCATTAGCCAACGGTGCTTTCCGCTTAAGATACGGCAGAGCAAGAACCTCGGGTTATTCTGCCCAGAGTATACACCCCGCAACAATGCAAGTTTTAGATGATTTTATTGCCATAGCTACGCAACTGAAAGTCGAACGACCTGGAAAAGCAGCAGCCTTCACCTCCTGTGACACCGTTGATGGTCCTATTGTGAAGCTTAAGGATGGCTCTGTGATTTACCTAGAGAATGAGAAACAAGCCAAGCAGATCAGAGGTGATATAGAGGAAATAATTTATTTGGGCGATGTGCTGATTAATTACGGAGATTTCTTCGATAGAGCCCATCCTTTGGTACCTGCAGGCTATGTTCCTGAGGAATGGGTTTTAGAGCTCGAAAAAGCCTGCGTGGATTTATTCGGTACTTTTGATGCAGAAAAGCTTAGCGAACTGGTAGATATTGACAAGGAAAAACTCAGAATCCTCTTTGAAAAGCCACTAACAACAAAAATATCATTTGATGCCGCATTTCAATTGAGCCAAAGAATGAGAATACCCTTGCATCCACAGCACATCTTTTATTGGAACAGCCTTAAGCCAGAGCATTTGGTTGAACTTCTTGATTGGTTGGCTCAAAAGGCAGAAATAGTAAAGGAAGATAGCACTACAAAAATCATTATTCCTAAGAGTGTAGAGAAGAGGCACTTAGAAATCATAGGGCTTCCCCATGCTTTTATTAATAATGAATTCGTGGTGATTGAGAAAGAAACAGCCAAAGCACTATTAGGAAATCTTGGAGTAAAGGACAAGGCTGATTTTACCAAGAAACACACTTTTCTAGAAGAACAATTGAAATCAAGAAAGGAAAAAGAGAAAGCAGCACTTGAGTTTATTAATGAACTTTCTGAAGTAGTTATCACAGATAAGTGTGGCACGTTCATAGGGTCAAGAATGGGCAGGCCGGAAAAAGCCAAGATGAGAAAACTGACAGGTAGCCCGCACATGCTTTTTCCGGTGGGAAAAGAAGGGGGCAAGTTCAGGTCAATACAATCTGCCCTTGAAAAAGGGGTGATAACCGCTCAATTTGCTCCTTTTTATTGCAAGAAGTGCAAGCGAGAAACTGTTTTCGGTGTCTGTGATGTTTGCGACAAGCCAACAGAAAAAATGCTCTTCTGCAAAGAGTGTGGTTTGGTCAAAGACTGCCCTCATCAGCCAGTGCCTTACAAGACCATAGCATTTAATATTAATGAATCACTCAATAACGTTCTTAAAAAATTAGGGACCAATATCTTTCCGGATTTGATTAAGGGAGTGAAAGGAACCAGCAACAAGGAACATATACCAGAGCACTTGAGCAAAGGCATCCTCCGGGCAAAACACAGAATTTATGTGAACAAGGATGGAACCATAAGGTATGACTGCTCAGAAATACCCCTGACTCACTTTAAGCCAAAGGAGATTGGCGTCAGCGTTGAGAGGCTCAAGGAGCTGGGCTATTCACACGACATTAAAGGAACAGAATTAAAATCTGAAGAGCAAATTCTTGAATTAAAACCGCAGGATATACTCTTACCCTGTAGCCCAGGCACACCCGAAGAACAAGCAGACGAAATCCTGTTCAGGACCACTTGTTTTGTTGACGAATTACTAGAAAAACTATATGATATAAAACCATTCTATAACTTAAAATCAAAACAAGAACTAGTAGGGCATCTGGCCATAGGCTTAGCTCCTCACACATCAGCAGGAATTCTCTGCAGAATAATCGGCTTCTCAAAAACACAAGGCTTTGTAGCACATCCCTATATTCACGCAGCGATGAGAAGGGATTGTGATGGAGATGAGGGATGCATATTGCTCCTAATGGATGCGCTGCTGAACTTTTCGAAAAAATATTTGCCTGAAAGCAGGGGAAGCACCATGGATGCTCCTCTCGTATTGACATACATACTCAACCCAATGGAAGTCGACGACATGGTTTTCAACATGGATGTCGCGTGGAAGTACCCTTTGGAATTCTACAAGGCATGCAAAGAATACAAGGCGCCAGGAGAAATCAAGATAAAGCAAATAAAGTCCCTTTTAGGCACGCCAGCCCAATATGAAGGCTTGGGTTTTACCCACGATACATCTGACATTAATCAGGGCGTACTGATATCAGCCTATAAACTGCTGCCGAGCATGGAAGAAAAACTCAAGGGACAAATGAGGTTGGCAGAGAAGATCAGAGCAGTTAATACCATGGATGTGGCCCGGCTGGTTATTGACAAGCACTTCATGAAGGACACCAAAGGAAACCTGAGGAAATTCTCTCAGCAAGAATTCCGATGTGTGGAATGCAACGAGAAATTCAGAAGACCACCTCTAAGCGGCAAATGCTCAGAATGTGATGGCAAGCTAATATTCACAGTCTCAGAGGGGTTTGTAATCAAATATCTTGAACTTAGCATGAAGCTCGCAGAGAAGTATAAAGTTCCGATTTATATGAGGCAAACCCTAGAGCTTCTCAAACAGAGGGTGGAGAGCGTTTTTGGCAAGGCAAAAGAAAGGCAAGAAATGCTGGGCGCCTGGCTCTCTTCTTAAGAATAAAACATCTTTGTTTTCTATTTGTGGCTTTATACTTCTTCTTTCATCATTCTTGACTACAGAATCTCAAATTCATTGAAAGAGGTTTTTTTCATCTCTCGCTCCTCTTCAACCTCGATTTTCTCAACATGAGAATAGCCAGGATTATTCTTGCAAAAAAGCAAGAAAACGTCCACTTTTGTGTCCTCGCCTTCTACTCTCAACTCAGTTCTTCCACCATGAATGTTCTTTACAAAGCCCTTAAGCCCCAATTCCTTTGCCTTTTTTACAGCATAATGCCTAAAACAAACGCCTTGCACTCTTCCAGAAACAAAAAAATGCACGCTCTTCATCTTCTTGAAAGCCGCACCATATCTATATTTTTGAGTAAACAGAATATTTCGCGCCGCAAGCCTGGCACTTGATGAAATATATATCGCCTTCTTTTGTAATTTTGCTGTCTGGTTTGCCGCACTCCCTGCAGATAACAAAAGTGTCTGCGTATTGTTGGATTTTCTCATTAATACGAGCAGCAGGTATCTTGGTGCCAAGGATGACGAACTGCTTCTTAATCTCTCCGGGAGTGGCGAGCTCTTTTAGGATATACTTCAGAATGTGCTCTGGCTTTCTGCCAAAGTGCTCTGCAATCTGAAGAAAATTGCTCAAGACAGTCTTATTTCCCTGAATATGCCCTCGGACCTTGGGAGTCTCAAATCTCTCCCTGACTTGAGTGGTTTCTGGTAAAGCCTTTTTCCCACGCTCCAGCAATGCTTCGTACTCATCCATGCGTTTCAAGAAAAAATTATTATTATATAAAACTTTGTTTTATTCGTTTTATTCACCATGCTTTTCTCTTCCAAAAGGTTTATAAAGAACAAATTCAGAGATGATATCAGCATGGTCATCGAATCACTCATCACCCCTTTTAAAGCAGAACAAAGACCCGGAAGACTCTTTGCGCTCGGAATCGTATTTTGCACTATTGGAATCTTTCTTAGCCTTTGGATTTTCAAATCCCAGGCAAGCCTAGTGATGGTTTTTCTCACAGCCATGGCAGCCATCCCTTTGATTTATAACACAATCATAATGGAGGAGGAAAAAGATTTGGAAGGAATGGAAGAGAAATGGCTGCTAAAAGAGCACAGCAAGGCACTCAAGGCATTCATCTATCTTTTCATCGGAGCCACAGTGGCATATGCGTTTTGGTATGTGCTGCTTTCCTCGGAAACAGTAACCGGCCTTTTTCAAGCCCAAGCCTCAACCATAAATGCTATTAATGGAAGAATAACAGGGCACCTTAGCTTTAATGCGAACATGTCTTTTTTTTCAAAGATATTTCTCAACAACGTGAAAGTTCTCATCTTCTGCATATTATTCTCATTCGTCTATGGGGCTGGAGCGATATTCATCCTCATATGGAATGCCTCGGTTATCGGGACTGCAATAGGTAATTTTTTGAGAAGTGAATTAGCCAAAGTCGCTCAACTCGTAGGATTTGACAAGATTGGGCATTACCTACAAATAATAGGGATAGGGCTTTTCAAGTACTCTCTTCATGGAATTCCCGAGATATTGGCTTATTTTATCGGCGCCTTGGCAGGAGGAATAATTGGCATTGCAGTCATAAAGCATGATTTTGGAGCCACCAAGTTTGAGCACATACTTCTTGACTCCGCAGACCTTCTTCTTATTAGCTTAGGTGTCTTGTTCTTGGCAGCTCTTTTAGAAGTGTTGGTCACACCAGTAATCTTCTCATAAATTAGCTAAAGAAAGAGGAATTCACTCTAAAACTTTAATCCTGCCCGGTCTTATCTCAAAGATTTCTCCTTCCTCAATAAGCTTTCGAATAAGGGTTTCAGCATTAGGCGCATTGCTCCGCTTTATAATTTCTTCAATATCCGCTCCCTCGCCAGCATCGAGGTCTCTTATGAATTCCAGAATCTTTTGGGAATAATTAACCTGTTGTTCCTCATCTATCAGTTTCAGCCGGGTTTCTTTTCGCACAGGGTTGATTTTCTTTCTCAGAATCTCTAGCTGGAGTTGCCTATGTTCGACCCACTTATGGCTCATCTTCTTTATAATCTCAGGCATAACGTACTTTTGCTCGTTATAAATCCTAGGCCTGCCAATAACCATTACTAAGTCACCAGTATCTACGGCCGTAAAAGCAGCTTCCTCAAAGCTTCTGAGAAGGATTCTTCCACTACCGTCCTCAAGGAGAACGCCTCCCGCAGGCTCCTTGCTTACCACAACACCCATAATATTAACCCTGGAAACATTCCCTCTTTCTGTTGAGAAATAGCTCGGATTCCAGCCTTCTGTCTTGACAAAGCTGCCCCTTAGCAGGTCTTCTACCATGCAAATCATGGCTGTTTCCCTCTTAACCTGTGCCATAAAAATCAACCTCATAATAAACATTCAGTTTGATAGTTCGCGTAATCATCTAAATTTTAGATACTGTTCCGTGTCTTGGGCTGAAGATGTCTCCTGTACGCCTGAGCTTTTCAAGGATTTCTTCTATCTTTTCTTTGCCAACATTTCTAATTTCTGCCTCTCGAATAATATCTTCAACAGGGATTTCTTTTCCAAGCACCTTTTCAAGCTCATTAATAACTTCCCTAACAATAGAAATCTCGTTCCTCACAGAAGAGGTTATTCCAGTAGTTAGGCTATCAATGTCTATTTTCCCTGTTTCAGGGTCAAGGCCTATCTGAGAGAGGCAGTAATGCACCAACTCAATAGCTCTTTGTGCATCTCTCTTTAAAACCTTGTCCCGCAGCTCTGCCCTGGCACTGGCCTCGCTCAGCCTGACTAAAGCTTCAAGCTGTCTGGGGCTAATGGCAATGTTATGGATTGCGCTTTCTTTTTCACCCTTGTTCCTCATGTTGACAAAAAAGTCTTTTATCTCTCGGAAAGCAGCATCAGTAAGCTTCGGGAAGATATTCCTTCTGGCATAGGAAACATACTTCTTTATCATCTCAGATTCGATTAGGACAACGGGCTTTTCAGAGCTCTGATGCAGCTTCAAAATGAAGTCTGCCATTTTTTCATCCTTTTCCTTGTCCGGCAAGTCTCGCATGGGGAAGATAAGATCAAAACGGTTGAGCAGGGTAACAGGTAAATCTATCTGCTTTGCAATAAGCTCAAACGGGTCAAACCTTCCGAACTTAGGATTGGCAGCAGCAAGCACAGTGGTTTCCGCCCTCAAAGTAGCTTGGATATTGGCTTTGCTGATGGTTATGGTCTGCTGCTCTAATCCCTCATGCATGGCGCTCTGGTCTTCAACAGTCATTTTATCCAGCTCATCAATGCAGCAAATGCCTTTATTAGTCAGAACTAGCGCTCCTGCTTCAAGAGCCCAGCCTTTAAGAAACTCATCCTTCACAACACTGGCAGTCAATCCTGCGCCCGTGGCTCCCTTTCCGCTGACATACCTGCTTTTTGGCGCAACAACACTCACTCTTTTTAATAGCTGAGACTTTCCGCTGCCCGGGTCTCCAATGAGCAAGACATGAATATCTCCCCTTGTAACATCTCCCCTTTCCCTTTTCTTTTGTGTGCCCCCAAACATTTGTAAGAGGATGGCCTCCTTTACCCTTTCATGACCATAAATGCTGGGTGCAAGAGAATCCACCAATTTTTCAACAATTCTCTTATCATCACCCATTTCCTTGATTTTTTTCTCTTCTTCCTCGCTAATATCAATTTCATAGAAGTCTTCTTGAACAGGATCGACGTTATTTGCGTCACTGAATAGATCGTACCTTGTTGTTCTTATGCCTGCTATTTCAATCGGCACTTCTTTTATCACGCCGCTCACCATGACCTTGCTTCCAGGATTGGTCTTCTTATCGCTCATCGGGCTTACAAGGTCGCTTTTGAGGAAAACATTCAATCTTTTTGGTTGTTCTCCTCCATCCAGGTCTTCCGGGGCTTCTTCAAGGACTATTTTTTGTGCATCCACAAGCTCCTTTGATATCAACTTGAAATTGCCGTGCCTTCCGCAGCTGCACCTGCTTGGCTCCTTGAACTTTGTGTCAAGCTGAAGCATGGTGATGATGTTGCCGCAACTCGGGCATTCAAACCTTGCGCTTGTAACCTGTGGTCTCACATCACTCTTTTGCCTTACAAGCCCTGAAATCTCTAATAATTTGCCAATGTGTGCGCTCCTGATGTTTCTTACTTGACATTTTTGCGATTCCGGGAGGTTAAAAAAGCGGGTCTTGAAGTTCTTTGTGTCGCCTTCAATGTCAAAGCTGTCAATCGCCAATTCAGCAGCCTTAATAACTTCTTCTGGCTCTTCAAGAAGCAGCTCTGCAAGCTCAGGGCTGAATTTGGACAAGGCATTAAAGTCTATTTTAAGAAATTTATGGCCTTTACTGACTTGGCGAAGCAAGTCCTTGTAATATTCCTCATCAATCAGCTTGTGGAAAATTTCTATCTGCTCGGAAACCTCCAAACCTACCACCCTGTCTTTTCAATTTTTATTAAGCTAAATAAAAAGAGTTTACTTGAGTGCCTTGAGAGTCTCAACAAGCTTGTCAAGGGCTGCATGCACTTCCTGCTCTGACTTTGTGCCTGTGCAAACTACTTTTCCATTGCTGAACAAGAGGAAAGTGGCCTTTGCCTCCATAAGCTTGTAAACCAACCCAGGGAACTGCTCAGGTTCATATTCTGTGTTATCCAACTTCATAGCAAGCATGTTCAGGTTCAAGTCCATACCTATGTTCCCACTAGCCACAATGTTTTGAATGTTAATTTTGGGAGTAATGGTGATCTTGATGCCTATCTTCTTCAGGCTCTCAATAATCCTTTCAATGCTCTCATGCACCTTTTCCATGCTTCTGGCTCCTGTGCAAACCACTTTTCCAGAGCTGAATATAAGAGCTGATGTTTTTGGATCTTTAATCCTGATCACCAGTCCTGGGAACTGTTCAGGATTGTACTCTGTGTTGCTTAGAGTAGCTGCCATTTTTTCAAGGGGAATATCATGCTCCAGGCTTGTGGAAACAACAATATTCACTACACGAATATCTCTTGGTCCTGCTTCTGCATATTTCTCTGTAGCTGGCCTGACAGCCACGCCCACTGCTTTTTTTCTTTTCTCAGCCTTCTTATGGACTTTTTTTGCCTTCTGTGGCTTAAGCATTTTTTTCTTCGTCGCTTTCTTCAGAACTTTTTTCTTCACTGCTTTTGCCTTTTTCTTCCCCATGTTAATCCCCCTTTGTTCTCTTTTAGTCGAGAGCTTTATAAATCCTTTTTAAACGTGGAAAGAGAGGTTATTTATAAATACTTTTATCTTGAAACCCATCTTTAGAAATATGAATTTGACAAAATTTATTTTAAAGAACATATGCCTCCTTAATTTCCTTTGGAAATAGCTTTTTTAAGGCTTATTAACGTGTTAAACAGAATCAAATCAATTTTCTTTACGGAACACCCCAGCATTTCTAGTGGAGAAAAGCTCATTTTAAGCTTATTTTCTTATTTTTTTTCTTTTCCTTACATAAATACATGTTGATTCTCCTTGTTTTTCTGTTATCTACCTTGATTACCTCTTTAAAAAGATTTATATATAAGCAAAACCAAGGAGAAGAGCAGAGGAAAAGAGGAACATGCTAGATTGGCTTAGGAAGAAAATTAAACTCGAGCAGATGAATTCTGGATTAATATCTGCTTTTACAAGGATAAAAGAAGATTTGGCCGAACACAAGAAGTTGTTAGCAGAGCTTTACACCAATCATCATGGTTTCAGGAAAATCACCGCTCTTAATCACCAGAGAATTGCTGACTGGATCAGGCACTTTGACAATTCTATAACCCGGCTAGAGCAGGACATGAAGGTTTTAGAGAAGCAGATTAATGAAGAGTTTGAAGCTTTTAGCACAGCCTCTCTTAATCTGTTCAAAGAGGCATATACCAAGAACATCAAGGACGTTCAAGCTGTGAAAAAGGAAATCCTTCGGGAAGTCGAGGTTTTTCTTCAGGAAAGCAAGCAAAAACCCAAAGAACCCAAGGAAACAGCACCCATTAATAATATTGCTAATGTTACTAATGTTAAATCCATAACACCAGAGCCTTTTTTTGATTCATTGTCCAACCCCGAGAAATGGCTTGTGGGGGTTTTATTCAATGTAGAAACACCACTGTCTTATTCTCAGATTTCTGAACGCACAGGCAAGACCCTCAACACGATTCGCGTCTATATGAATCAGCTAAAATTCAAGGGTTTCGTTGATGAAAGCACGCTTCCTAACGGCGTTAAACTTTTTAGCCTCCGGCATAAGGCTAAAGTTAAAAAACTTTACAACCTCTAAATTTTTCTTATCCATTATAATACATTATAACGCCCATTATAATGCATTATAATGGCATTTTTGTCTTCTTTAAAATTTTTTTAAAAATTTATTTTTCAATTTCAAACCAAATTGATAAAAATTAATAAACTCCAAATTTTTTCTGATGAACAAAAATGATTTACCTCGCACGCTATGCGGAAATCGCACTCAAAGGCAAGAACAGAACTGATTTTGAGAAGAAATTAATTGAGAACATAAAAACCCAACTCAAGCCTGAGGTGGGTTACCTTAAAATATCCCGATTGCCAGGGCGGCTTCTTTTAGAAAGCGAAGGAGAAGCTGATTTAAGAAGGTTTTTCGGGCTTGTTTCTTATAGCCCCTGCATAAAAATCAATGTTGCGCTTAAAGATATGTGCTCTAAGGCCTTGAGTTTAGCTAAAAACCATGACAAAACCTCGACATTCAGAATAAGTGCAAAAAGGTTAACCAAACTACATCCCTCAACTTCAGTAGAACTCAACAAGAAAATAGGCGCTTTTATTGTGGAAAAGCTAGGATTAAAAGTTGACCTTGAGAATCCTGGCTTTGATATTGGTGTTGAAATAATTGGAGACTCTGCTTTTATCTTTGAAAAAACGATTCCTTGTGTTGGAGGCTTGCCTGCGGGTGTTGAAGGTAAGGTATTGTGTTTAATATCGAACGCTGCTCATGATGCTTCAACCTTTGCGGCTTTTCTCATGATGAAAAGAGGCTGTGCGATTGAAATCACAGGATCTTCTGAGCTTGATTTTTCTCTGCTTCAGCATTTTTCTCCGGACAAGTTGATTTTTCACAAAATAAAAGGGCTCTTCGAATTACACGAACTCGCGAATAAACTCCATTGCAGAGCCTTGGTTGTGCCTGATACATTGAACAGCTTGAAAGATTACTCCACAGATATGCTGGTATTAAGGCCGCTGGTGGCTTTTTATGAAAAGGAGATATCTGAGCTTTCTGTTATGTTAGAAAAAGATAAGAGCAATCGTAGCCTCTTCTGAATTTTTTTTTGAACTTCTTTTAATTTACCCCTGCTTTTAATTTTTTTTGTTTTTTCATTTATTTATTATCGTTAAATTTATATATGAATGAGAGTATTTTGAAACTTTGAAAAAAATAGGTGGGGTTTTGAGCTCTTTTTGAGGTGATATAATGAGGAAAGCGGCTTATGCTGGATTATTCTACCCCAAATCAGCTAATGCCCTTACAAAGGCTCTTGAAGGCTGCTTTACAGGTCAGTATGGGCCTGGAGATTTGCCTAGCAAGCCAAAACCAGATGCTCTTCCTGTAAAGGCGGTTATTTGTCCTCATGCAGGCTATGTTTATAGCGGGATGGCTGCAGCCTGGAGCTATAAGTTGATTGCAGAGGCAGGCATGCCTGATTTGTTCATATTTGTAGGGCCGAGCCACAAGAGCAATGAGTCAGGCATCTCCTTGGATTCTTTTGAAACCCCCTTTGGTTTTGTCAGGGTAGATCAGGATTTTGCAAAAGCCCTTGTTAAGAAAGGACACATAAAAGTCAATGAAGAGCTTCATAATGATGAGCATTGTTTAGAGGTTCAACTTCCCTTTCTCCAATTTGCTCTCGGCAACAGGGCTGAGAAGATAAAAATCCTGCCGCTCGTGATATCTTATGATCTTGACTTGGATAAGGTAGCAGAGGATTTAAAAGAGGCAATTGCTGAGCTTAAGAAGAGAGTCACCTTTATCATAAGCTCTGATTTCACTCATTATGGGCATAATTATGGTTATGTGCCTTTTTCCACTGATGTGAAACAGAGAATCTATAAGCTAGATGGAGATGCCATTGAGCTTATCAAGAAAGGGGATGCCTCTGGTTTTGCAGAATATGTTGGCAAGACAGGCGCAACTATTTGCGGAACCTTACCAATCATTCTTTTGCTAAAGACCATAACTTTCAAAAATGCCTTGCTTGAGCAGTATTATACCTCTGGCGATATTACTAACGATTACGCGAATAGTGTAAGTTATGCCAGCCTTATTTTCAAATGAAAAGCTAAAAGATAAAGAGTGTGAGAAGGACTTGAGAAAGAAACAGAACAAAAGCGCCCAGATAACAATGTTTGTAATCCTGGGTTTGGTTTTATTGATTATTTTCATCATTTTCCTGGCTATTATTAACAGCCTGAAGCCAAAGTCCGCCTCTGTTGAGGGAATCCTTAATGAGCTAGAGGCAGGCAGGATTAAAAATCACATCACTAACTGTATAATCCAGGTAACCACCGAAGGGATTGAGAAAATAGGTAATAACGGTGGCGTAATCTATGATTTTGAAGGCGGCACTATTCCTTTCAATAGATTTAATCTTGGAATTGATTATCTGAATTACACAACACTTGGCAAAACTTATTTTGTTAATTATGGGCTTAAAAAGAATTTGTTCTGTCAAAAAGTCAATTACAGCACACCGGCCTATCCTTATTTAGATACGCCACTCAATAATCTAGGCAGTATTTATTCTTCAGATATCATATCCCCGCCTTCCTGTGATTTCAGCCAGCCTTATAGCTCTTATGATGGCTTTTATGGGCAGAATGTTATGAAAAAGCTCTGTCACACGCTCAGGCTGACGAGCTGTGAAAGCTTTGCCAGAGGGCTGGATGCAGGATTGACTATTCAGAAGCAACTAGAGAACTACACAGCACAAAAGCTGCCTCTTTGCATCAATTTTGATGCATTCAACCAAAAAATGACAGTGAATATATCTGCGCAAGCACCACCCATGGCAGAAGTGAATATCCACGACTCAGATCTCTTGGTGATAGTGAAATATCCTATAAAGATAAGTTTTGAGAACCAGGAGCCTATCATTAAGGTGTTTGATTATCAAACTACCCTGAATATCAGGCTTGCTCGCACATACAACTTCCTTTACAATGTCTTCTCTTTGGATTCCAAAAAAATTGATTTTAACACAAGCATTGACTTTATCAGCTCTGTCCAATGGAGGGATGGGCTGGAGCTCAAAAAATACAAAGATGTCTGTTCCACGTGTGGTTTGCCCTATAAGTTTGATGATATAATCGAAGTCACTGACAGAAAATCAATGGTAAAAGGCAAAGCCTTTGTCTTCAGAGTGGCTGTTGAGGACAGAAGGCCTGCCCTGGACTTTATTGATGACGTGAAAATTGACCTGAAGGACACGCCCGAGCTTAAAATACTTCTTAAAAGCTATGACCCTGACGACATTCGCACCACCCATTATTTCTTGTCTTTCAACATCGGCGACCCCACATGTAATGGAGCAGGTGACTTCGTGCCTCCGACACTGACAACGGGTTATGTTGTTCGAGAATCAAAACCTCAACCTAATCTGGATTATTGTAACCTCCTCTCGGGAGGCGCTGACCTAAATTTAATTACTGGCTTGGGTGTGGCTGATTGCTTTCCGTGGCTTGACGGCCCGAAATGTGAGGCAGCAGGTTGGGGTTGGGCAGTTTCGGGTGTGGGCACTGCAGGAGTGGACTTGTGCGATGAAGACCCCCTTTATCAAAAAAGAGACTTTCAGGGCAATGAACCTTATGAATTAGCCCTGATTTGCAATGGCGGAGGAGTGGGCTATATACTGGGCTCTGCCACCGGCAAGTGGAGCGGTGATAACACAAACCCGACCTGTAAGGATGATGCATTAGGCAAAATCATAGAATTCTTCTCTTGCAATGGCGAGATTCACGAAATAACAGATCCTTCTACCTTAACCTTGATTAAAGATAACATAAAAAACAAAGCCGGCTCATTGTATATTGGTGCAACAGGCCAAAGCACACGAATACGCCTTTGCCAACGACAAGCAACACCTCCCGACCCCCCTACGCCTTGCGGAGCAGGTTGGTGTGAGCAGGATTCGCGAATCCAGTCTAGCCTTCCTTATTCCATGATATGGGCGCCTCTTGGCAGGCACGATGTTGGTAATCACAAAGTTGGCGTTGTTTCCAGGGATGATAATGGGTTGTTTGATTACCAGTGGTTCTGGATTAACATAACTGATACAAGAACCGATATTGCTCCAAGAGATGATATCTGTACAAAGGCATGTGTGGTGTTTGAATGCAGCAATTCCCCTCCAGGCACTTGTAATTGCAATAACGTTAGTAGCTGGGATTCTGGTGAGCGCTATGAGAATCACTATGAGTGCGACACTTCTAATGGGGAAACTCCCATTGACAAGATTCAGCCCCAATGGGGTAATTGCCTTGATTGGTGTAAAATTGCCATAAACTATTGCAATGACGTCTGTGGCGCAGGGCAATTCGCACCCGAAGTTAACACTAAGAGCTCTGACTGCTGGAAATGCGTTTATCCTATCCTGCATTCTGAAGACTCAGAGAATCACATGGATTGTTCTGCCTTGATGAAGAAAGCATGCATCCAGCAGATGCCGAACTGTTTTTGGATTCAGGAGAACATCAGCGGGGTTTTCAAGGAATCATGCTATAATGATGCTGACTTGTTTCAAGTATCATCGCCAGCTTACATAATAACCAATGCCAGCTCTCCGGTTGGCGAGCTGAAATGACCTGCTGCTCAAAAAATAAATCAATAAACACGCTCACTAAACAACAGATGATAAATAAATAATAAACTTTATATAGTTTCAAAGAAAAGTCTATTGATAAATGAGGGTGATGGAGTAAATGCTTGGTAAAAATTTCTTTTTATGGCTCTTAAGCCTAGTTATATTTATAGTTTTATTTTCAAATTTCGGAAGCGCTTCTGGTTGTTGCGTATCCCTCGCTGTAAAGACTTGCTATGCTGTTGATTCTTATGCTAACTGTTCCTCAACTAATTTTCAATATTTTGATAACCGGCTCTGTTCAGAGGTGTGCGCTAAGGGTTGCTGTTGTGACGTAGGCCAAAACACTGGCGTCGGAAACCTTAACTATTCCTGCTCGTCACCCAAAACTTTTGTTCCAGACCCGACTGTGAATATTAGTGAGTTTTGCACCTGTGGTGCATTAAATACCTACACCATCATCGGAACAATTCAAGGAGCTGCTGCAAATAACCCAATTCCGGGAGCAAAGGTGACTGCGGGAGGCATTGAAAACGATTCCAGGTTGTCTGATGGAACTTATTCCTTATCAGGCGTGCCTGAGGGTGATGCTGTGGTGATCTCTGCATTTATTGACGGCTGTTCCCCTAACACCACCTCTATCAAAGTAGACGGAGACAAAGCAAATATTAATGTCAAGCTTAATTGCCAGTGCACGCCCCAGACTTGCAACACCACGCTCAAGGCCTATTGTCAAATGAACAACACCCTTGCCTTTTATAATTGGGGAACTCAACAGAATGCTTATTGCGCCTTGTGCCAGGCTTATGACACTGATTGCCAAGGCACAACCACGTGCGTTGATGGTGATGGCTCTTGCCCGCCCTCATGCAATGAAGATAATGATGATGATTGCATATGTGATCTTGATGTGAGCAACGGCGTGTGTCCCATTACCTGTAATCCCACTAATGATAAGGATTGCGCTTCTGCTGTTGCAGTCTGCGGCGACACAAAAATCACCTATCCTTATGAGACGTGCGAAGATAACCCGGCTTCAGGACAGTTCAGTTTTTGCTCTGCAGCTAATTGCGCAAACCTGGGCGAGGTAGGAGCGTGCAATTGCGTTGGAATGTCTGGCTGCGGAAACCGAGTTCTGGAAGCTGGAGAAGCTTGTGAGATAGGCATGATTTGTCCGAATGGCTCTATGTGTGAGAACTGTCAGTGCGGAGCTTTCCAATGCACAGGAAACAATATGAACCTGGTTCTGACGCAGAAGTTTAATGCCACTTTAAGGCAAGTCTTCTTATCCTGGAATCCGATAAGTTCTTCATGCAATCCAAGCATTGACTCTTACCTATTGTATCGCTGCAGCAAGCAAACAGCATCTGATTGCACGACCAAGAGCAGCGGCTTTGGCTTAATCTTTCCCTCGCAACAACCATTTGAAAAGCGTAATAACTACACTGATTCTAGCATTCTGTACGCTTCAGAGTATTGTTATTATGTAAGAGCAGTGTATGCCTTGGCACCGCCAAACAATGTTGGAGAATCAAATATTTCCTGCATCAAGACAGGAAACATTAATTGCATGGATTCCCACACTGCTGAGTTCTGCATTAACAATGCGCGCACAAGCTGTGATACCAACAACAATCTTTGGGTTAGGGAGAACTGCTCTCTTTCCAAGAAATACTGCATTGGCCCTGATTCCAATGACAAGACAGAATGCACTAACCTGAGCGTCTGCGACAGCTGCAATGGATTATATGGCATGTTCTCTAATTTGGACTTATATGTGACAGAACCGAAAGGGCAAAACTATGCAGACATCTACTGTCATATTGGCTCTGGCCCAGAAACATATGAGGGCGTTTGCTTCCTTGACAGGACCAAGACCTTGTTCAGCGCATTTGACTACTGCGGCAACATAGGCATTACGTGTTATGACTACAAATCAAAAGATACTTGCCTGAGCGATCCTTGCAACAAGAACTGGAACTGTGCCTGGGCAGCTCTTGACCCAACCTATCCTGAGCTTGGCGGTGTTTGCCATCCAGCAGACGTGGTAGAGCAAAGATGTGATCTTTGTGACAACGAAAAATATAACTGGCTCAGCCCGAACTGCAACCCACGGGTTTGCCCCTTATTTGGAAAGTGCTATTTCCTGGGCCCTGAAAGCAGGAGAGTTGTTGGCCAGACTTGCTCCAAACAATCTATGATTACCTGCAATGATTATAACAACAGTGTGTCTTGCACAAATGGCACAGCAGTGATAGTTGATGCAACGTACACCGGCACGGCAAGAACAGGAGGCACACACAATATCGTGAAAAGCAAAGACAAGCTGGAGCTTGGCAAATGCTATTGGGTAGCTGGAGGCACAAGCGGAAGGTGCTACAGGAATGCTGACAATCTCCCAGACTCTGCTGGATTAGCAGGGATTGACTGTTTATACAATGACACCTACTGCCTGGCAGACTTCTCAGACCCAATAACAACCACAATTCCCTCGACTTATTGTAGCGGAACTTATCCTGGCGATGTGAAAATCAAATATACTGTAAGCGATAATTATCCGACCAATTACCTCTCGACATATTTCTGTCTTTCACAGAATGTTTGTTACCCGACTGAAAAAGGAACTAACGGGGAATATGCAAGGCAGATTACGACTTCGGGCGAATACTACTTGTATTATTATTCTGCAGACCCTGCTAAAAATCTTGAGAAGATAAAAAAAGACACAATAATAATTGATGCAGATATTCCTGAGATCGCGCTCTTATATCCTTCCAATGCGAGCCAGTTGCCGGTGGCAATGGGCCAGCCAATCCTCTCAGTGTATGGAAAAGTTCCTGTCGATACAAGGTTTGTGTGCGCCAATAACAAGAAGACAGTCAAGACGAGCTGCATCAACAGCTGCGCCCGCAACAACAATGTCCAGCCATGCATCTCATCAGAGACAGGATTATTCAACCTTTCAATCCCCCTGAACAACCAGTTTAATTCGAGCGACATCACATTTTATTCCCAGGATTGCGCAGGCAACACCTACAGCAATACATTACTCGGCATAGTAACATTTACCCCGCCTCCCATGCTAATCAACATTTCAGTTTACCCTTACACCTGAGGATAAAAAAGAGGTAGTAATATGAAAATAGGAGTGAAGAAAGCATTTTTGAGTAGGCTAATGGTTCTCTTATTATTCATTCTCATATTCATCCTTCCTTTCAACACCCGCGCCGCTGCCACTATCACAGTTACAAAAATAAACACTTCAGGAGTGCAAATTATAGCAGTATATAATAATTCAAACTTATTCATATCCTACCTCTGTGACACCTGTGCCAGCAATCCGTCCTGTTGCAATCCAAAGCTTACAAATGCGAACAACATTAATATCAGCTTGAGCACGGGTTCAGACACATCTAATGGAAGGACAATATTCATAAGCACTCGTTCATATTTAGACCCGGGTAACTACACCTACAAAATAATCGTGCAGGATAACATGGGCAATAAGAGAAATGACTCCGCATTGTTCACAATGGTTCTTGTGTCGCCGCCAGGATGTGGAAACGGAAAGCCAGACCCTGGAGAGGAATGCGATAATGGAAACAATAACCCAGGAGAGGGCTGCAGCCCCACTTGCAAACTAGAAAGATGCGGCAACAATGTCATAGACCCTGGAGAACATTGTGAGGGCACGAACCTCAACGGCCAGGACTGCACAGATATTGGAGCTTTTGTCGGCGGCAACCTGGCTTGTTATAACAATTGCTCCTTTGACACCCGCGGCTGTAATAAGGCTCCGAATTTCTGCGGCAACAATGTGATTGAGCCTGGTGAGCTGTGCGATGGCGGCCTTGGCGGCAAGGTTTGCCAGAACTTTGATGCTTTTACCGGCGGGACTTTGAAGTGCATTAATTGCTCTTACGACACGAGCGGCTGCACTGGAACGACGAGCGGCTATTGTGGTGATAGTATTATCGAGGTGGGCGAGCAGTGTGATGGTGGCTTGGGTGGAAAAACCTGTAGTGACTTTGACAATTTCACAGGCACCAATCTAAGGTGCGTAAATTGCAAGTACAACACGAGCCAATGCATTCCTCCGGTCCAGCCATTCTGTGGAGACCTGGTAAGAAATAATGGTGAACAGTGTGACGGCTCTGATTGGGGGTCCATAAGAGGCTGCACCAACTTCACGGCATTTTCAGGAGGAGACCTAAGCTGTAACCCATCAATTTGCACTTTCAACACAGGCTTATGCATTCCAATATATAACCAGAAATGCCAAAACAACAAGCTTGAACCAGGCGAGGAGTGTGATGGAACTGATTTCGGTGGCATAACATGTGACGACTTTCCTCTCTATTATAGCGGAGGCACTTTAAAATGTACCTCCTCTTGTTATTATGATTTCAGCAGTTGCTATAAAGTTGTGAATTTCTGCGGCAATAACCGCATTGAGCCTGGCGAGCAGTGTGATGGCAGCCTCGCAGGTAAGGATTGCACAGACTTTGATAATTTCACAGGCGGCACTTTGAAATGTATTAATTGCTCTTATGACACGAACTCCTGCACAGGAGGTGCAACAGGAGGATATTGCGGAGATGGAACAATAGTGGTTGGTGAGCAGTGTGATGGTGGCCTGGCTGGTAAGGATTGCACAGACTTTGATAATTTCACAGGTGGGATTTTAAAGTGCGTTAATTGCAAGTACAACACAAGTAAATGTACCCAGCCCACCAAGTGCGGTGATGATATAGTCAATGATGCAGATGAAAGCTGCGATGGGACTGATTGGGGGGGCATTAGTACTTGCACCAATTTCACAGTCTATAAAGGTGGCTCTCTCAGTTGCGGAGCCAGTTGCCACTTGAACACAACAGGATGCATATTGAAAAATGGAACCCTGCCAAATGCAACACTCAACTTCTCCTGCTTTGACAATGGCAAGAGCGGTGACGAAACAGATGTTGACTGTGGCGGAAGCTGCTTTGCCTGCTCAGATGGGAAGAAATGCCTTGCCAACAAGGATTGTCAATCCAATCTTTGCAAGAGTGGAATATGCATAGGCCCGAACTGCGCAGACGGCATTAAGAATGGCATTGAGTCTGACCTTGATTGCGGAGGAGACTGCCCTAAATGCATTGTAAGCAAGATCTGTAATATTGATGATGATTGTGCCAGCGGCTTCTGTCATCCAGACACAAAGTTCTGCTCTGAATTCAGTTGCACTGATGGCTTTAGGAACGGCGATGAGTCTGATATAGACTGCGGTGGTGGATGCCCTGCCAGATGCGGAGTTGGCCAAGCTTGCATCTCACCTAATGATTGCTCTTCTAACTATTGTGAGTCAGGAGTATGCAATACTGATAGGAATGTTGACAGCGATAACGATGGCATGCCTGACTGGTGGGAGGATAAATTCTTCCTGAAGAAGAATGACCCGGGCGATGCTTCCAAAGACCTTGATAATGATGGTGCCTCTAACCTCGATGAATATCTGAATGGAACTGACCCTTCAGACCCGAATGACCCGAAGCCTGAAAAAACGCACACATTACAATTAATCTTGCTGATTATAGGGCTGTTGCTGATGCTGGGCAGCGTAGGATTCCTTGTTTATTCAAGAAAAGTATTAGTGCCCGAGCAGCAAAAAGCAAAAGCAACTCAAAGAGGTCCCCTCGGCGTGCCTCCACCAATTTCACAAAGGCCACCTGTTCCATTGAGCAGATTGCAGCCTGGCCAGCCAGCCAGAGGAGGCACGGGCAGCAGGCTTGTTCAGAGGCAAGAAGAGAGAAAATCCCTGCTTGAAGGATTTGGAAAAGGAAAAACAGATGAAAGAGGCGTAGAAAGAAGGGCAAAAACTCGTGATGGCAAGACCAAGGAAGAATTTATAGACCTTTCAAAAATGGGCAAGAAGCAAGAAGCCAAAAATGAAAAAGAAGCTCAGCCAACTGCAAAGAAGCCTCTTGGCAAGGTGTTCGAGAGATTGAAGCAGCTGTCTGACACTTATAGGGAAAAAACCGAGCCATCAAAGGTGGCAAAAGAAGGAGCAGCGGCTGAGGCTAAAGAAGCCAAGGAGAAAGAAGTTAAGGAAACAAAAGAAACCCAAGATATTAAAGACAAGGGCTCTAAAAAATAATAAGAAACTAAAAAAGAACAGACCCGATATTCAATAATAAGAGACAAAAATAAATCTGATTAATGCAGGTGTTCTATGAGAAAAGCTCAGGTAAGCCAGGTATTCACTTATATAATCATTCTTTTAGTTATTGGTGTGCTCGTGGTTATGGGCTACAGAGGAATTATGAGCATAATGAAGACTAGTTGCCAGCATGAGCGAGTTCTTTTTGAAAGAGACCTTTTGAATTTCATAGATGAAAACACTGACAAGGGCTCTGTTCACGAGGAAACCTTGAAAGCGCCTTGTGATGTCACAGAAATTTGCCTTGTCAACTCAAACTATTGCCCAAGCACTGAAAGACAAGGGGCGCCACTTGGCACTGGCACTGATGCTGTTATCAGGAGCGCAGCCGATGACTGCACGTCTAATGTTTTCTTTAAGGGGAAATTCACAGAGGCAGTTGGTTTCTCAAACAAGATAGCCCTGGCTCCAGTGCCTCCAAGCACTCTTCAGCCCACACTCCAGTGCTTCAATGTGAGGAGCGGTGAGTTCAAGTTCTTGTTCACAGGCCTTGGAAGAAAAACCCAGATAGAATCTGGCTGGGAAAATCCATAAAGCTTTTATAACACTAATCCTTTTGGTGATTACATGCTCAAAAAGAGGTGCTTGAATAAGAGAGGGTTTGCTCTTCAGTTTAATTGGCTATTTGTCCTCATCGGCGGAGCAATCTTCATAGGCTTCTTCTTCAGCCTTATAATGAATCAGGCCTCGCAGGCAGAGAAGGGCTCTGCAGTCGACTCGACGAGAGAGCTTGATACCTTGCTCAAGGTTAGCTCTGCCTCTGGGGAGACCCAAAAAGTTATTCTATTCGGCGCCAAGGACCAGAAGATAACCTTTTCCTGCGATGAGATATCAGAATATTTGGTTGAGGGCTCTGACACCAGGAGCAGCTATAATTACTATGTGATTTTCTCTCCGACAGAGCTTAAAGGGCGGAAACTTGTAACTCAAACCCTTATTTTTGAGGCTCCTTTCAGAGTGATGCCTTTTGTCTATGTTACTGACACTGAGATTGAATATGTCTTTGTTGGCGAGGGCGGCCAGATTTCGCCTTTGCTCAACCTTATCATAAATGAGATGCCATTGAATGCCACAAAAAATTTCATCAATCCAGCAAACGCTGACATACCTGATTATAGGAAGGCCATATCCGCTTACAAGGATAATAACTATGAACGCACAGTTTTTATAGCCAGCAACACCTCTATTTTAAATTCATTAAAGCTGAATAATTTTCAAAGAACGCCAGGAAAGGTTTTTGGCATTGCAGTAATGCCAGGGCAAGAAACCATTGCTGAGTATGGCAACCTGACCTTCTTTCATTACAATCAGACCCTTGGCTTTGAAAGTGACGGTGAATCTCCTTTTATCCGCGACGGAATCCCTCCTCAAATGAGGCAGAGGATGGCTCTTGGCGGAGTGATAAGCCACAACAAAGGAGTGTATGAATGCAATCTGAGGAAGCTTTTGAAAAGAACAGAGCTACTCAGCAAGCTGCACAAGGACAGGCTAGTGTATTATTATGATAATTCGCCCGCTGAGTGCCAGCTCTATTATTGGGGAGATGAAAGCGCTGACACTTACCTAGAAGACATAAAATCCTATGTAGCAAATGGAGAGCTGACATCAAGCAACTTCAATAACCTGTTCATATCCATAAACAAGCTGGCTGTGCGCAACAATTTGCTCCTGAGCCAAGGCTGCGCGCGCATATATTAAAAACCTTAAAACATGATTCGGCAAATAAATGAGAAGAGCACCTTGATGAGAAAATGAGAAGAAAAGCACAAATGCAGATGACAGAAACCATTTTCGTAGTCTTCATAATCATGATAATAGTTCTGCTGGGCTTTGTTTTCTATTCCAAGTTCCAAGAGCAGAGCCTCAAGGAAAAGCAGAAGGAGAACAGGAACCTTAAGATTATTGAGATGGCTCACAGGATGAGCTTTTGGCCAGAGCTCGAATGCTCAGAAGCAGGCGTTTCAGAGTTCATGTGCCTTGACAGGACCAAGCTTATAACCCTCGGGAAGTTCATTATTGATAGCAAACAAGAGAACAGCCAGCTCAATTATGCTTTTAATTACTATTGGGCTTTGCTCGGCAATTCCAAGATAACCGTCACAGAGATTTATCCTTCATTCACTCACCAGCTAGGGCTGGATTATTGGGAGATCTGGAACAATACAGGCACTAAAAGAACAACTGATGTGGTGAGAATACCGGTGAGCATTTACAATCCTCTCACCACGCATTATGCCTTTGGCATCATGGAGCTGCAAGCATATGAATAAGGATGAAGCATTGAGAAATAAGTTGGAAAGCAAGCACGGAAAAAATGCCCAGCTTGAAATGATTGGGCTGGTGATTATTGTAGTCATAGTGATAACTGCCCTTCTTATTTTCACTGTCTATAAGCTAACTCATCCCTCTTCGGACATCAAGAAAAGTTATATTAACAGGGAAATAGCGACGAACATGCTTGTTGCAATGGAAAACATTAATGTGGTTGAATGTCACAACCTCACTTTGGCCACCTTGCTGATTGACTGCGCAAAGAGCGTGCATGAAATCCGCTGTGAGGATTATACGAGCTGTTATATCGCTAACAAGACCATCGACGATATTCTTACAAGAACTCTTATTGACATGATGGACCTTGACTTCAAGATGTCGGTTGAATCTCCCAATTCTGACATAGGTGTTTTCATTAATTTTGTCCACAACTGTAGCTCTAGGGCAACTGAAGTGGCTGCGGGCTTTGAGCTCCTTCCCATGTATTCTGAATCCAGCCAGCAGGTAGAAATGAATCTTGACATCTGTGTCAGATAATCCTGACTTTCTAATTTTTTTTTGATTTACTAAGGTTTTATGGTTTTGGAAGAAGCACGACCTCTATTTCTCTATCCTTTCTAGGGCCGTCAAGCTCGACCAGCATTAGCGCCTGCCACCGTCCCAGCTTCAGCTTGCTATCTTCAAAAGGCAAAGTCTCGCTAGGTCCAAGCACTGCTGCTTTGATATGGGCTCCTGCATTGCCGTCAATCCTGTCGTGCAAATAGCCTGCCTTGTCAGGGAAAGCCTTGTTGAGCGCATTCAGGATGTCAGTGCAGATGTTTGGGTCATCGTTCTCATTGATGATGATGGCGGCGGTAGTGTGCTTCACATAGACATTGCACAAGCCATCTTTGATTTTGCTCTTCTTGATAAGCTCGTTGACTTTGCCTGTGATCTCGATAATTTCTTGCTTCTTGGTTGTTGTAAGAGTGAGTTTCATTTTTATCCTGAGCTCTGGAATCAGCTCTGTTTTTAATATTTTGTGAATATTTCGTCTAATTCAGCTTAGGTTTTTTAGCAAACTTTATATATTTCGAGCCGTAACCCTAAGAGGTAATGGAGCGCCCTCCTGTTCTGAAGATTCAGCACCTTACCAAGAGGTTTGGGAAGAGGAAGATTCTCAAGAATATCAGCCTGGATGTTTTTGAGGGTGAAATCTTCGGGATTATTGGTGCGAGCGGCAGCGGTAAGACAACCCTCCTAAAGAACATAGTCGGCTACCTTGTGCCTGAGGAGGGAGATGTGAAGTTCAGGTATGATTATTTTGTCAAGAAGAAGAGCAAGGACAATCAGCCTTTGTATGCTTCTGTTTTCAAGCAGCAAAAACTTTCCAAGAACCTTTTTGGGTTTGCGAGCCAGGAGCCTTCATTCTACCAGAGGCTGAATGTGAAAGAGAACCTGCGCTATTTTGGCTCTCTTTACAACATGAATAAAAAATCCTTAGACTCAAATATTGAAATCCTGATTTCCCTCATGGACTTGAAGCAGGCTGAGAAGACTCTTGCAGCTAATTTGTCTGGCGGGATGGAGAGGCGACTGGATATTGCGTGCGCATTAATCCATGATCCCGAAGTCCTTATTCTTGATGAGCCAACTTCAGACCTTGACCCGATTCTCAGAGATCATATCTGGAGCCTGGTGCAGAAGATTAACAAGAAGGGCACCACCATAATCCTAGCAAGCCATCATCTCTCTGAGGTTGAGCATTTCTGCTCGAGAATTGCTATCATAAAGGAAGGCAGGATTATTGATGTCGCGAGCCCTGCAAGGCTGAAGACTAAATATGCTGAGTCACAGGAGATAAGAATCCAGACCTATCCTGGCCATTATGCTAATATTGCAAAATCTATCAAGAAGCCGGGCAGCAGGGTGTATGATGTCCAGGTAAAAGGCTCTGAGCTAGTGATTTATTCAGACCAGCCTCAAGTGGTGATTCATGAGATCTTGCACACCTTGGAGGTTTTGAAGGAGGAGCTAATTGACATTAATGTTTCTCGTCCAGGCTTGGATGAATTGTTCCTTAAGATTGCTGGCGATGGAGATAAGAGCAAAGAAAGGTCAGACAAGGTCGGAGTGATGAGAGGACTATGAAACTTTTAAGAGTAATAGGTAAGAATTTCAAGCTCTTGATAAGAGCCAAGGCATCTGCTTTCATAGTACTACTAGGACCGCTCCTCGTCATCCTCTTGGTCGGCTTGGTTTTTAGCAGTAAGTCAACCTATGAGCTCAGCCTTGGTTATTACACTCCTTCTTCTAATAATCTTACTAGCGCTTTCATTGATTCGCTGAAGCAGAGCAAGTATTCCATCCAGGAATTCAAGGACGAGGAGAGCTGCGTAAAAAAAATAGAGCAAGGAGTGATTCACACATGCATAGTTTTCCCTCCGGATTTCAAGATAACCAATACGCAGAGCACAGAGCTAAGGTTCTTGGTGGACTATTCAAGGATGAATCTGGTCTACAAGGTGATTGAGTCTGTTTCGAATGTGCTTGACATAGAGTCTAATGAGCTAAGCTATTCCATGACGCAGATCCTCATTTCAAGGATTAACTCTACAATTAGAGATTTGAGACAAGATGCTCTTGTGGTTGAAGGCTTGAGCCCCAAGCTCAGCCTCTTGGCGAGCGACCTGCAAAAAATTCAGTCTAACAGCGAGTCCATGGTTTTTGAAATGGGCACTGTCAGCTTGGAGGATTTGCGCGATGACCTCGGCTCTCTCAACCAGACATACAATGAGCTTCAGGACAAGGTGATAGATTTGATTAATAGCAGTGAAGACTGGATTGACGAGCTAGGTGATCATACAAACGTGTCTGTTGTCCGAGAGCAGTTTGAAGACTTGAAAAAAGACATCTTGGACTTGCAAAACCTCACGCCGGAAAAAATCAATCAGCTTAATACCAGCATCAAAGTATTGGCAGATTCTCTTTCCAAGCTCCAGTCAGACCTAAACACGAGCAAGCAGCTCAACAAGGACACTCAAGGGAAGATTAATTCTGCAAAGAACAACCTCGCCAGCGCGCAGAGCAGCCTTCTTGACCTGAAAAAATCATTTGACAAGACCAGGCAAGGACTTGAGAGCATCACCATCACCAGCGCAGAGACCATTGTGAGCCCTGTGAACACCAAGATAGAGCCAATCATGCTGGAGAGCTCAAAGCTTACATTCACTTTCCCATTTCTTCTCGTGCTTGTCATAATGTTCATCGCTCTTTTATTGTCAAGCACACTCATAATATTTGAGAAGAACTCCAAGGCCGTATTCAGAAACCACATAACCCCGACCAAGCAGCAGTTCTTTGTAATCACGACTTTCCTGACGAGTTTTATCGTGATAGTGGTGCAAACAATCATCATTTTGGGCCTGGCAAATTATTTTATGCACATCCCTTTGTTCAAGAATGCGCTTTGCACTTTCATCCTGATATTCTTGACCGCGGCATTCTTCACAGTGCTGGGTATGGCAGTCGGTAATTTCTTCACGACCCAGGAAGGAGCCATCATGGCGTCTATTGTTCTCGGCTCCATTTTCATGTTCCTCTCTAATCTTGTTATCCCTTTGGAGAGCCTCGCGCCAGCCTTGGGAAGCATCATAAGGTACAACCCTTATGTGCTCGCTTCAGATCTCTTGAGAAAATCATTGCTTTTCAACACCACCATACTGGAAGAATATGTCACACTTCTAATACTTGGGGGAGCAGCCTTGGCTATCTTTCTGCTTATCATCATCTTTACCGGCATGAAGAACAAAAAAAGAGTGAAACCTGTGAAGGAGCAGGCAGTGCTTACTGAAATCCAAGGTGAAAGAGAAATTATGGCTGAGAAAAAACCAGATTTTAGGCTTGGCGACAGGGTAGCTACGAATGTTGAGGAGCTGTTCAAGATGGTTTCTGACATGACCAAGGCAGAGTTTGAGGATTGTGTTACCATGCAGGATAACAAGATAGCGGACTGGGCGGAGAAAAGCCTTGGCGACAGGAAGCTCGGCTCAAGGCTAAGAAAGGCAGTGTCGCGCAAGGATTTGTTAAAGGCTCTTGAAGACGAAGCGAGGCTAGAGGAGAAAAAGGAGAAAGAAGAACAGCAGTAATAACTTATTTCTAATGGATTTACCCCATCCTAAACCTTGTTTCTTTAATAAACTTTTTAAATACTAGCCTTTAACTCAGCATCAATTAGGGGATATTTATTAATACAAGCAACGGAGGTGGTTTTTCTTGAAAACCTCAGGAAAACATGAACAGGAAGGAGCTCATTCTCACGAGCACGAAACACACGCGCATCATCATGAGGCGCACGAGATTCATCATGAGTCAAAGAAAGAAACAAAGTCAGATGATAAGAAGATTCCCGGAGCGCACACCACGCTTATACTCGGCCTGGTGATTGTGGCCTTGGTGGTTGCGATTATATATCTTCTTTTTATAAGGAATCAATCTGGCCCAACTCCCGGCACGAATGAGACAGGAACCAAAGACAGGGTAAAAGTGGAGTTCTATGTCATGAGCCAATGCCCTTACGGGACCCAAGTTGAGGACGCCATTGCTCCTGTACTTGAGAAAATGGGTGATGCAATGGACTTCCAGCTCAATTACATTGTGCAGGAAGAAGCACCTGGTAAATTTAATTCTCTACACGACTACTGTGAAGTTGGTGGACAAAGGGTTTCAAAACAGACGATTCCAACCATTGCGCAATGTGACGCTAAAGCCGGCATATGGCGGGATTATGAGTCTCAAGGCGATAAGGCCCAGCTCTGCGCTCAGAAATATTATCCTGCTGATTATAAATACATGAAGATGATTATCTGCCAGAACCAGAATGCAGCGAGCATCAATACTAACTGGGAGGCCTGTGCAAAAGATCTTGGCATGGATACTAACAAGCTCAGGACTTGCCTTAATGGACAAGAAGGAATAGACCTGCTCAGAGCCTCAATGCAGAAAGCCGAGGCCAGGAAAGCCAGTGGAAGCCCCACTATTTACTTTGCAGATTCATCTTACCAAGGTCAGAGAGACGAGACGTCATTCAAGAGAGCTATTTGCCAGACATCAACGCACTCCGCGTGCGCCAGCATACCTGCGTGCTCCAGTGACGCTGACTGTGCAGCTCAGCCTACAAAAGAGGGCTATTGCCTAAATGCGGGATTAGCGAATGCTGCTTGCGAGTACAGAGAGCCTGCCAAGGTAAATTTAGTGGTGCTGAATGATAAGAGATGTGTTGATTGTATTCCAGGAAGCGCCCAAATTATTACTCAGTTAAAGGCAATATTCTCTGGCTTAGAAGTTAAAGAGCTAGACTACTCATCAGCCGAAGGCAAGGATATGTACAAAAACCTTAAGATAAAATACTTGCCTGCTTTCCTCTTTGCTAGCAATGTAAAGGATAGCAAAGGCTATGCTCAGATTAGCACTTATTTAATACCGGCAGGAGACTATCTTGACCTGCAGCTGAATGTGAACTTTGATCCGACTGCTGAAATTTGTGATAATAACATTGATGACAACGGTGACGGAAAAGTTGACTGCGCTGATGAGAGTTGCAAGAGCCAATGGCAGTGCATGGAGAAAAAAGACAAGCCAGAGGTTGAACTGTTTGTCATGAGCCAGTGCCCCTATGGAACGCAGATTGAAAAAGGAATTCTCCCTGCTGTTGCTGCTCTAGGAAGTAAGATTAGCTTTGCAGTCAAGTTCTGTGATTATGCAATGCACGGTGAAACAGAGATCAAGGAAGAATTACAGCAATACTGCATAGAGACAGAGCAGAACGCTAAATACCTTGATTACCTGAATTGCTTCTTAAAAGAAGGCAAGTCTGATGAATGCGCTACCTCGGTAGGAATCGATAAAGCTAAATTAACAACCTGCATCGCAGCCACAGACAAGACCTACAGCGTAACAAAGAACTTTGCAGATAAAACAACATGGAAAGGGAACTACCCTCCGTTTAATGTATTCAAGACTGCTGTTGACAGGTATGGGGTGCAGGGTTCACCGACTTTGGTTATCAATGGCGTGATTGCAGAATCTGCAAGGGATTCAGCAAGCTTGCTGGGCGCAATCTGCACAGGATTCAAGGTCAAGCCTGCAGAGTGCAATGCCACGTTGTCTTCAGCAGCTCCGACGCCAGGATTTGGTTTTGGGGCAGCAGCAGCTAGCACTGCAAGTGCAGGAGGCGGTTGTGGGGTTTAAGATTTTTTTAAATTATTTTTTTACTCTTTTTTTAACACGAGCATAGGGTGATCTTTTTGTGCTTAGCAATGCCTGGCAAAGTAGTAAAGGTCGAGAAGGGCTTGGCTACTGTTGATTATTCTGGAGAGATGAGAAAAGCAAGCACTGAGCTAGTAAAGGCTAAGCCTGGCAATTATGTTATTGTGCAGGCCAAGTTCATCGTGCAAATAATTCCTAAAAAGGAAGCATTAGAGGCGATAAAGCTATGGCAAAAAGCAAAGAAATAGGAATAAGCGCAGAAGAGTATTTCCTCAGGTATGCTTATCCTTGCATCAATAATCTGGTCCAGAGGAAGAGGCTGAGCAAGGATGATGCTGGCAACCTAGAGAACCTATTGTTCGATAAGAAGAGCATTACGCGCAGTTATTTAGAATCCTGCTTTCCCGAGGCTTTCAGGAGGATAAAGGAAGTTGCTAAGCAGATGAAAAAGCCGCGCTGGGATGTCTCTGTCATCAAGAAATATTGGGAGGAAGATCACAATAGGTTCATAGATGCTGGCGATGGCGAGTACTCAAGAGCGACCAATTCTTTCAGGGGATTATGCAAGGTGCACAAGGCAGATGTTATTGCTAAGAAGGGTAATGTTTTGACAGTTAAGTATAGTGCTGTTGTAAGGAAAGTCTTTGCAACCCTGGTGCCATATGTCAAGAAAGGAGATAGAGTGACTGTTCACTTGGCTTTTGCAATTGAGAAGCTCAAATGATTTTTTCTTAATGTTTCTGTAAAGCCAACCACTGACAAGACTCCTAAGATTAAGAGGATTATACCTATTATTTTGGGAATATCTATTGCAGCGCTGCTAAAAGCAAAGTCTAATGTTGCTGTGATGACAGAGCCGAGCAACAAGATGCTTGTCGCAACGCTCGCCTTTAGCTCTTTTAATCCAGAATACCACGTGAAGACATAGCCCAGCAAGAAAACAGAAGTTATCCCTATCCAAACCAATTGCGAGATCGTTAAAGTAGCCATTAAGGATAGCTTATTCGTCGCTGTTAGGAATAATAAAATTATTAGTGAGCCGAAGAACATCCTGCCCCAAGCCACTATTTTGCTGTCCAAGCTTTCTAATGCTTTCTTTGAAATGATTGTTTCTACGCTCCAGAGCAGGGTGGCTGCGAGAATTAACCAGTCGCCAGCGCCCAATGAGAACCCGCCCATTTTGAGCAAAAGGAAATTACCCGACAGCAGCAGCACTGCCCCGATGATTATTCCTTTGCTAATTTTTTCCTTCAAAAATATGAGTGCAAGCAAGCCCGCCCATATGAACATGCTCTTATGAATAAAACTGCCTTGTGCTGCGCTGGTCAGTTGCAAGCCTTTGAAGAAAAGAATAAAAGGGATGCTACCTCCTAATAGCCCAATCAGTGATAGTTTCAGCCAGTCTTTTTTTGTTAGCTCTTTTAGTTTTTTAAGGTCTTTCGCTAGGATAATGAGTGAAAACAGGAGGATGGCAACCACAAGGTTTTTTGCGCCAGTAAAGACTGATGAATCAATGCCTTGTACCCCCCACTTATTCATGAATATGGACATTCCTGATATTATTGCTGTTGTAAGAACAAGCCACAACCCTTTTTTTTCCTGCATCAAAAATCACCCCTATGATTTTTGGGGCATTCCAAAAAAGTTTCTTTTTTGTTATGCATACGAAGGTTTAAATAATAACCCGTATAAATAAGTTTTGGTATGAACAAGATACTTGTCTTTGGCAACTTTTACCTGAAAGAAGACAATCTCGCTGTAAGAATCGGGAAGAAGCTTCATCTTAAAGGCTTTAAGGTGGTGCATTGCTCCAAGCCTGACGAGCTGCTCAATCATGACCTTGGCCATTCAGTCATCCTTGATGTTGCAAAGGGCATTGATGCAGTAACTCTTTTTGATGATATTGATAGCCTGGAGTTCTCTGTGATTTTCTCACTGCATGACTTTGACCTTGGTTATTTCCTAAAATTGCTGAAAGAGACGGGCAAGCTGGAAAAAACGAACATCATAGGCGTGCCTCTTGGTTATGATGAGAAAAAAGCAATTACCCAAGTCAAGGCGCTCATCCGAGGAGTTTTTCAATAAGTTTAAATACCTGTTTTTTCTTTCTCTTCTCAGCATGGGCAAGGTGTTGGAGAAAAAGAGGCTGAAGGATTTCTTGAAAAAGGTTTCCAAGGGCAAGGAGCTCATCGCTCCTGTCAAGAAAAACACGCTTAGGTTCGAACTTGTGGAGAATTTCGATGACATCTGCCTTGAGGGCAGGCCTTTGTTCCCTATCAAGAAGTTTTTTTCTCCTCCAAAGCATGATTTGATGAAGCTTGACTTAGCTAATAAGAAAAAGCCTTTTATCGAGGAGAATATGAAGGCCAAGCCACGGGTTATTTTTGGCGCTAGGCTGTGCGATTTTAATGGCTTGCTCAGGCTTGACAAATTGTTCAATTCCAAGGAATACACGGATGATTATTACAAGGCAGCAAGGGAGAACACTTTGATGCTGGCTATTAATTGCGTGCCTGCCCCGAGCAAGTGCTGCTTTTGCGAGTCCATGGGGTTGGAAAGATATTATGACCTGATGTTCCACGACATGGGCAATAAGTATTATGTTGAGCCCGGCAGCGCCAAGGGTGATGCGCTGATTATGAGCTTGGAGGATTATGATTTTGTCATGCCTGAGATTAAGTGCGAAAAGAAGCTTGACAGGAAAGACCTGGCAAAGTATTATGATGATGCAGCGTGGAGCGTTGAGAATGATAAGTGCTTGAGCTGCGGCAAGTGCACTGCTCACTGCACTACTTGTCTGTGTTTTGATGTTATTGATGAGCTACAAGCAAACATTAAGAATGGTAAGCGCTTCAAGGAATGGGATTCCTGTCAGTTCCTTAATTTCACTCTTGTTGCTGGAGGAGGGGTTTTCAGGAAGGAGAGGCTGCCTAGGTTTAAGCACAGGATTTATCACAAGCTCCAGTATTTCAGGGAGAAGTTCGGATTTGACATGTGCACTGGCTGCGGCAGGTGCATAGAAGCCTGTCCCAGGCTGATTGATTTTGTTGATGTGATTAACAAGTTCAGGTGAGGTTGAGCAAGCATGCCTTTTACAATAGAGCCTTTCAGGGTAACTCAGAAAGAGCAGCTGACAAGTGATATTTACTTGTTCAGGGTTGAGAACGCCAGCAAAGCCAAGAGCAAGGAAAAGCTGAATTATCTCCCAGGTCAGTTCTATCAGCTCAATATCCCTGGCATTGGAGAGGCGCCCATTTCTGTTTGTTCCTATGCTGATGACTACATCGAGTTCAACATTCGGGCCATGGGTGATGTAACTGACGCGCTTGTTAAGTTGGGAATTGGAGATGAGATGTGGCTCAGAGGACCTTATGGTAATCATTATCCCTTAAAGGACTTTCATGAAAAGAGCCTGGTGATTATTGGCGGAGGCACAGGAGTGGCCCCACTTCGTGGAGTACTGAAGTATGTTGAGAAGCACAGGGGAGAGTATGATCGTGTTCACCTGCTTTTTGGCTTCAAGAGCCCTGAGGAGATTCTTTTCAAGCAGGACTTGGAACTATGGAACAGGATTTTTGACATGCGCGTCACTGTTGACAAGGCAGAGCTTGATTATAAGGGCAGGGTTGGCTTGATAACCAAGCTGGTCGAGGAGTCCGGGCTTGACAGCAGTAACAAAACAGTGATTCTCTGTGGCTCACCGGCAATGATGAAGTTCACAATCCAATCCTTGGAGAAGATGGGCTTTACCCATGACCAGATATATCTCAGCCATGAGAGGCGGATGAAGTGCGGCGTGGGCATGTGCGGTCACTGCATGATATCCGGAGTTTATGTTTGCAAGGACGGCCCCGTCTTCAGGTATGACCAGATAAAGAATTTACATGAATAGGGATAATATGGCTAATAAAAAAATCAAGAAAAAAGCTAAGAAAATAATTAATAGGAAGCAGATAAAAATAAAAGCTAAAGCTAAGGCGACTGCTTCGAGGCAGTTAGTTTCCAAACCGCGAGTCGGTATTCACAGCATCACTGGGTGCGCAGGCTGCCAGCTCAGCATTTATTTTATTGAGGATATCTTATTGGATTTGCTGGATAAGATTAATCTTGTGGCTGCGCCGATGATAAAAGAGAAGAATGAGGAAGAAGGTTATGATGTCTTGTTCGTCGAGGGAAGCGTGAGTTCGCAAGAGGATTTGGATAATTTATTGAAATGGAGAGAGAAGACCAAGTTTCTGATTGCTCTTGGCGCTTGTGCTTGCCATGGTGGAGTGCAGTCCATGAAGCATTTGATGAATGAGAAAGAAGCAAAAGAAGCAGAACAGGCTGTCTATCCCAAGTTCCCGAGCGATGAGCGAGTCGAGCCCATAACTTCTGTGCCGATTCATAGGCACGTCAAGGTTGACTTTTACATCCCTGGTTGCCCGCCTGACAAGCAGGAGCTTGTGCAGGTGCTGAAGTGGCTGTTGCAGGGCAGGAGGTTGAAGGTTTATGATAAGGCCGTATGTCATGAGTGTTCGCTTAAGGAGAATTATTGCTTGCTCGACCAGGGAATCGAGTGCCTGGGTCCTTTGATGAATGGGGGCTGCAGAGCCCTATGCCCAAGCTTTAATCATCACTGCACTGGCTGCCGTGGGTTGCTTGACGACGCGAACCTCGAGTCAGGAAAACAAGTCTTGAAAGATAAAGGATTTGATGTTGATGCCTTGGTTAAGAGGATGACCAAGTACAATGCTTTGCAGTTTAAGGAATTTGAGGCTAAAAAATGAGCAGCATTGATTTACACCATATTTGCAAGGTTGAAGGCCACGGCAGCTTGCTGGTTGATATTAATGGCAGCAAACTGACAAAATGTGAGTTAAAGGTTGTGGAAGGCGCAAGATTTTTTGAAGGCTTGGTAAAAGATAAGAGGTATGATGATATCCAGGAGATAACTTCAAGGATTTGCGGCATCTGCTCCTGTGCTCATACTGTATCTTGCTTGCAGGCTATTGAGAATGCAATGGGTGTGAAGGTTTCTGAGCAGACCAGGAGGCTTAGGGAAATGCTTTCGATTGCTGAAAGAATTCGTAGTCATGCAACGCACTTATACTTCCTTTCCTTGCCTGATTATCTTGGCTATGAATCAGCCTTGGCAATGGCTGGCAAATACAAGAAAGAGGTATTGCGTGCTTTGAGTTTGATGAAGCTTGGCAATAACATGGTGTATTTTATCGGCGGCAAGGAGATGCATCCTTTCACCAGTGTTGTGGGCGGGTTCACTCATGTCCCTGACAAGAAGACTATTGATTACCTTCGCAAGGAACTAAAGAAGGCTTTGCCAGAAGCAATAGCAACTGCAAAGCTTTTCATGAAGCTGAACCAGCCAAGCTTTAATGCTGACGTGGACTTTGCTTGCCTGAACCCTGAAAAGGATGCTCCACTTATTTCTGGCGAGATCATCACGCTTTCTGGCACTCATATAAAACCTCAAGATTACACGAACTACATTGATGAGGTTGTCATGCCCTATGCAACAGGCAAGTTCTCAAAACTAAAAGGGAGGACTTTCTGCGTCGGGGCAATAGCCCGCATTAACAATAATTACAAGAGTTTAAGCAAGAATGCGAAGAGGATCTTTACTCAGGCTAAGCTGAAACTGCCTTTGACAAATCCGTTTCATAATAATTTCTGCCAGGCAGTAGAGCTGGTGCACTGGGTTGAGAGAGGAATTGCTTTGCTTAATTATCCATTCAAGTTCGAGGGCCTGCCAAAAGTGAATGTCAAGGCCGGAAGGGGTGTGAGTGCTGTCGAGGCGCCTCGCGGAGTGCTTTATCATGATTACACTATCAATGACAAGGGGTTTGTGGAGAAGTGCAACATAATAACACCTACTGCGCAGAACCTTCTTGCTATCGAGGAGAATGTGAAGCAGTTGATTGAGCAGATGCTGGTTGCGAAGAAGAGCAAGGAGCAGATAATCCTTGAGATTGAGAAGCTTATAAGGGCATATGATCCCTGCTTCTCTTGCAGCGCCCACTTTCTCAAGGTCAAATGGAGGACGGTAAATTAGAGTAAAGCAGATGGGGATATAATAAGATTTTTATAATAGAGGATGATTTTTTTAATATCATTTCAAGAATAATGCTTTTTGTGAGGTGAGAATTTTATGAGGACAGTTTTGGACAACCTAAAGGAAAAGGCAAAGGCTGACCTTAAGAGAATCGTGTTTCCAGAGGCTTATGAGGAGAAGATTCTTCGAGCAGCAGATGCGCTGCTTAAAGAGAAGATAGTGATTCCTTACCTGATAGGTGACAAAGCCAAGATAGACCAGAAGGCAAAGGAGCTCGGGTTAAGCTTGATTGGCGCTGAGGTTCTCGATCCGAGATTTGATTCTAATTATGATAAGTATGTAGAAGAGTATTTGAAACTCAGAAAGAGCAAGGGCATGAATCCTGAAGAAGCCAAGAAAACAATGCTATTACCTCATTTCTTCGGTGCAATGATGATGAAGATGGGGCAGGCTGACGGGATGGTATGTGGGATAAACAGCGAGACAAAGCCGTTCATACCCTCTTTCCAGATTATCGGTACAAAGGAGGCTTTTGAAAAGGTGAGCGGATTGTTCATGATGGTATGGCCTGACGACGGCAGGCTATTGTTCTTCTCGGACTGCTCCACCATAATAGAACCTGATGCCAAGGATTTGGCCCAGATAGCGATTAACACTGCAGAGACTGCTAAGAAATTCGGAGTAGAGCCTAAAGTGGCAATGCTCTCGTTCTCTACAAAGGGCTCTGCAAGGCATGCCGTGGTAGACAAAGTGATAGAAGCCACTAAGATTGCCCAGCACAAGAGGCCTGACCTGGTGATTGATGGAGAGATGCAGGTGGATGCTGCTCTTGTACCAGAGGTTGCTAAGAAGAAATGCCCAGATTCTCAAATACAAGGAGATGCTAATGTTCTTATATTCCCTGATCTTAACGCTGGCAATATTGCCTACAAGCTGGTTGAGAGGCTTGCAAAGGCTCATGCTGTTGGTCCTATTTTGCAGGGTCTGAAAATGCCTGTTAATGACTTGTCAAGAGGTTGCAGCGTGCAGGACATAGTCGATGTCACTATAATAACTGCTGTTGAGGCTCAGCAATAAGAAAAAAAATTTGTAAAATTAATTCGTAAAAAGAGGTTTGGATAATGAAGATTCTGGTGTTAAACTCAGGAAGCAGCTCTCTTAAGTACAAGTTGTTTGACATGAACACTGAAAAGGCTCTTATTGCTGGCCATGTTGATGGCATTGGCTTAGACAGGTGTTTTGTAAAGCTTGAGTTTAATGACAAGGTCGAGGATAAAAAGGTGGTTGTAAAAGACCATGTTGATGCAGTAATGCTTGCTCTTAAGTCTTTGAAAGAGAAAGCTATCATCAAGGATTATTCTGAGATTAATGCTGTTGGCCACAGAGTAGTACATGGAGGAGAATACTATTCTCAGCCAACCCTTATTGATGATAGGGTCATAAGGAGGATTAAGGAATTGTTTGACATCGCTCCCCTCCACAATCCTCCTAACCTTGCAGGCATATTGGCTTGCAGGAAAATGTTGCCTAGGATTCCTCAAATAGCTGTTTTTGACACAGCATTCCACCAAACCATGCCTCCTCATGCTTACCTTTATGGATTGCCTTATGAATTATACGAAAAGTATAAGATCAGGAAATATGGTTTTCATGGCACAAGCCACAAGTATGTTTCTGAGCAAGCAACTAAATTACTCGGAAAGAAAGATGCTAAGATTATTACCTGCCATCTTGGTAATGGTGCTTCTCTTGCAGCCATTAGGAATGGCAGATCAATTGATACGACCATGGGATTCACTCCTGTTGATGGTTTGTTAATGGGCACTCGTGTTGGAGAAATGGACCCCGACATCCCTCTTTATCTTATGAAGAATAAGGGCTTTAAATTAAAAGAAGTAGAAGAGATTCTGAATAAGAAAGGAGGCTTACTTGGAGTTTCAGGATTAACTCAGGACGTTCGTGATTTATGGAAGGCTATGCTTAAAGGAAATAAGAGGGCTAAGCTCGCATTGGATTTGTTTGCTTTCAGAACAGTATTCTTTATTGGTGGTTACATGGTTATTCTCGGAGGATTGGATGCTCTGGTCTTCTCTGCTGGCATTGGGGAGCATGCCTGGCATGTTAGAAGGGATATTTGCAGGTATTTAACTCCTTTTGGCATTGAGATGGATGAGAAACTTAACAAGAGTAACCAGCTGCTTGTTTCCAAGCCGCATTCCAAGGTCAAGATTTATATCATTCATACAAACGAGGAGCTACAAATCGCCCGCGAGACAAAAGAATTGATTTCTAAGCGACTCATTGGATGAGAAGCTCTTCTTCCCTGAGAAAACTTTCTGGCAATAAATTCTTCCTCATGAAGCTCAAAGCGCCAGAGTACCTGTCAAAGTAATTGCTCATCATGTTGAAATAAGAATCCCGTGTTGTCCTCATATGCAAAGTTCTGAATCCCTGTCTTGCCAGCTTCTGATAATAACCCACCGAGACAATCCTCTTGCCAAAAGCCTCAGGCAGCAAGCCAGAGAAGAACAAGACAGCATCACAAAAGCCCAGCAAAGCCTCAGAGTCATCATAATTGCTCACAGCATCATCCAGCAAGACCAAATCCACAGTTCTCGGATGCCTGGCAAAGCTGTCAAGGACGCTTGAGACGTGCATCCAAGGAAAGAAATGCTCATTTATCTTCAGGTTCGACTTCTCAAAAGAATAAGCAGTTAGCACATCGAAGAACTTCTTGTCATACTTCTCGACAACCTTGTTGCTGAGTGTACTGAAAACCAAATCCTCAAGGGGTTCACCAAACAAGTCCATATCTGTTCACTCTAGTTACTGTATACTCACCCCTGTGAATAATCCGTTTGAAATAAGAAATATATAAAGATTGCGGGAGTTGAGCTTTAGGGCTCTGCAATCCTTGTTTGTGCTCTTTGCAAACAAGGGTATTATACCTAAAAATCCTGGTAAAATGAAACCTTTTATAAACCAAAGCGCATTATCTTATGCTTATCAGACAACTTTAGTTAGTTATTTACTTTGTTAGTTGAGTATTTTTGCTTAAAGGCTCGTTCTGATGGTGCTTATGCAGAGAAGCTTAATCCCGAGGAAAAAAATGATTGCTTACAGGCATGTGAAGTACTGCAGATTGTGCAAGAAGAGATACTTGATTGACCAAGGAGACAGAATTGAGAACTATTGCAAGGATTGTTTGAAAAAATTTAACAAGGAGGCGAAACAGGATGAAAGGAAAAGTTAAGTTCTTCAATACCATGAAAGGCTTTGGCTTTATCGCAGCGGATGACGGAACAGAGTGCTTTGTGCACCAGTCAGCCCTCAAGCCAGGAGTCACATTAAGGGAGAATGACCGAGTTTCTTTTGACATCCAGCAAGGAGACAGAGGCCCTAAGGCCGCAAATGTCGGGCTGGACAAAGGATCAGACGCTGAAGAAGAGTCTTCTGAATAAACAAGTTTTTATGACTGAGAGTTCAAATTATTTATTTTTCTGATTATTTCTTTTACTCTTTTATCTATCTCTCTATTTATCACATCTGTCAGTTCATGAACTGCTCTGTCCGGGTTTTTCTTGTATTCATCATAATGCTGCTCTGCAGTGACAGGCAGGCCAAAGCTTATATCAACCCCGGTGTGCAAAGGCAATAAATACTTCCGACTAAGCAGGGGCTTGTTCTTGTGGTTGTAGACTATACCCCCGGGAATTACAGGCACCATGACACCATGTTTGTCAAGCATCTCCAAGGCTTTCCTGGCAGCGCCTTTCTTAGGATGTCTTATCTCTTCATAGTTGCTCACCCTTGTGCCGGGCAGGTGGATAAGCAGGCTGTCACCTTTGCAGAGCACGTATTCAGTGAAAAGATCATAGTCCAAGCCAGACAAATCACTTAATCTGTCAGAAGGCAGCAAGCGTTGATTAATCTCAGAAAGAAACTCAGCATGTTTTCTCCTGGGTATGAGTAAGCCATAGTTCCGGGAGAATTCCTTGTAATTGTTTTTTTCGGGCTTGCTATCTACAGGATATCCTCCTATCATCCGCATAATATTCCTGAAGCCTGGAAAGAAGAGCTCTTTTTTAGCCATCGCGTACTTTAACTTGCCTACCTTGCTGCTGATAATAAATGGGTCATAGCCGTGCACATGGTTAAAGCATAATATGCTTGGACCTTTTTTCGGGATGTTCTCTTCCCCAGTTAGAGTTATCTTGAAATAGCTGCTGAAAATAAACCGGGCAATGTGTCTTATTCCCTCCTGAACTTTCGCATTATAATATTCCATTATGAGAATGGACATGCCTTAGCTTCTTATGTATTGCGCTTACAGGACGCAGAGAGATATAGAAATATAATGCTCATTAGCCCGGTGAGACTTTGTCGCAGCTGAGGATATTAGGCTCGACAATCAGAAGAGTAAGATATCTCATCTTTATTGTGGTGTTGGAAGCGTCTTTCTCTTCCTTGGTGAGATCGTAGTGAACCCTGAAGGCAGGCCTTATCTTGAACGTGTCATCACCTAAGAATACGCCTGTGCTGTCAATGACTGTCTCTGCATAGGAATAGCCCTGCTTTTCCTGGTCCATGGCTACAAAGATGGGCCTAGTGTAATAATAAGCCATGTTCTCTCCTTTCTGAGAGCCCAACTCAATCTTGGTGGAGGATAATCCTCTTATCACAGATCCATCTTTCCATCTTCCTTCCTGCATTGTCAGGACTTCTCTGGTCAGCGCAGGATCTTCTGTGACGTCCTGCTTAAACACCCATTGCTCCGGGAACAAAGACCTCGCCCACTCAGTGCAATTCATCTTTTCCTCGGCAGGAGTTTCCTCTGGCTGCGTTTCAACCAGCTTTTCTGCTTCTGGTGTCTGAGCAAGAGGAACTGCAGGTTCAGGAGGGGTGCAGCTGCTAATAATGATTACAAGAACAAATAATAAAATCAACCACTTCATAATACTTTTCTAAGACATCAGAATATTAATATTTTCTTGTTTTTGTTTTTTAGAACTAAGCCTTAGCGCACCACTTCTTCAGCTCTTCCCAGCGCTCATCAACATTCTTCTGCATCTCTTCAATGATGTGAGCATTCTCTGGCTTCATCAAGTGCCTGAATCTTCCTTGAGTCTTCAGCCATTCAATAATCGGCTTCTTGTTAGGTCCGGGGTCGTAATTCAAGGTCCATTTGCCATTCTCTACTTCAAACAAGGGCCAGAAGCATGTGTCAATAGCTATCTTGGCCATTTTCACGCTTAGCTGCATTGGGTACTTCCATCCTGGCACGCAGGGGCTGAGCACATTGATGAATGCTGGCCCTTTGGTGTTGAAAGCCTTTTCTGACTTTCGCAGTAAGTCCATGTAGTTATGTGGACTGGCCTGAGCAACATAGGGTATGTGGTGCGCTGCCACAACTGCTGTGAGGTCTTTCTTGAACTGCTCTTTTCCCTGGTGCAGCTTTCCGACTGCAGAAGTATTGGTCCAGGCGCCCATGGGCGTGCTGCTGCTTCGCTGGATGCCTGTATTCATGTAGCCTTCATTATCCACGCACACATAAACAAAGGTGTGCCCTCGCTCCAATGCTCCTGAAAGTGATTGGAGGCCGATGTCATAAGTTCCTCCGTCGCCTCCAAAAGCAAGGAACTTGATATTTTTAGTAATCTTGCCTTTCTTTTTTAGGACATTATAAGTTGCTTCTACTCCTGATATTGTTGCTGCGGCATTCTCAAAAGCATTATGTATCCATGGTACGTTCCAAGCAGTGTAAGGATAAATTGTGGTGCTGACTTCAAGGCAGCCAGTTGCATTAGCCACTACAATCGGGTCCTTGGTGCCTCGCATCACTGCTCTTGCAATTATGCTCAGGCCGCAGCCAGGGCAGAGCCTGTGTCCCGGGGCCAAGCGTTCGCCGTCCAATGCTAATTCCCTGATATTTGCCATGTTTTAATTCACATAATTGTCAATAGTATCTCGGTTGGTATGGTGCTCTTTTTTCTCCACTTCTCCTTTTGCTTTTTCCTGATTGTATTTTTTCAAGTCCCTTTGGCCTTTGAAATAAAAGTACCCTGCGCTAGCAGAGTAGATGATGATGAAACCACAGGCCATTGCATCGCGGACATTAATGCTTTTCATATAATCCGTTATTGTGTTAATGGCGCCGATCATTTTATCACTCCCTCACTCCAAGATATCTGACTAAATCTCCTTTTGTAGCATCGTTAAGCTCATCAAACACTTTCCTTATCTGCTCAAGGTCAAGCTCTCTTCCTCCAAGGCCATAAATGTAATTGATAATGCTAGGTTTCTCGCTCTGCTCATGGAAGCTGCTCCTCACCTCATTGAACAAAGGTCCTCCAAGGGCACCGAAGCTGGCAGCCCTGTCAAGGATAGCTACTGCCTTTGCATTCTTTAGCTTCTCAACAACCTGCTCATTAAGCCAAGGCCTGAATACTCTCATCTTGAGCAAGCCGGCCTTCTCGCCTTTTGCTCTAAGCTCGTCTACAACCACGCGCGTGCTTCCAGCACTGCTATTACAGCAAAATATAACTCGTTCAGCATCCTCGAGCATGTAACCTTCAAAGAAATCATAACCCTTGCCAGTGATCTTGCCGAACTCCTCAAACACCTGCTTGATAACTCCCTTGGAATTCTCAATGGCGAGCAACTGCTGCCTCTTATGCTCAAAATAATAATCAAACAAATCCAATGGCCCATAAGTCACTGGCTTGTCAACATCAAGCAAAGGGTAATGAGGCTTGTACTCGCCGATAAAGCTCTTCACAGTCTCATCATCCAAGACCTCAGCGGTCTCAACGCAATGGCTGGTGATGAAGCCGTCCTGGCACACCATGACCGGCAATAATACATAATGATTCTCGCTGATTTTCACACCCATAAGGGTGTTCTCATAGGCTTCTTCCCCATTCTCAGAATACAGCTGAATCCATCCCGAATCACGGCAGCCCATGCTGTCAGAATGGTCGCAATGAATATTAATCGGGCCGCTCAAAGCCCTGTTAACAACATTCATCACCATAGGAATTCTTAAACCAGAAGCAATGTAAACAACCTCCCACATCAAAGCCAAGCCATTGGCACTGGTAGCAGTCATGGTTCTTGCGCCTGCAGCGCCTGCTCCGACGCACGCGCTCATCGCGCTGTGCTCAGATTCTACAGTGATTAAATCAGTGTCAACTGTTCCGTCAGCCACAAACTGGGCAAAGGCGTGCATGATGTCAGTCTGCGGAGTAATGGGATAAGCAGCCACTACGTCAGGATTAACCTGTCTCATGGCTTCTGCAGTGCATTCGGCTCCTGTCAATGCTCGCTTAGTTTTTGTAACCATTTTTATTTTCAATCCTTGAATTCTTTTTCTTCCAGCACAGAATAAATTCTGTGCTGCACAAAAAATGGACTTATTCGTCCATTTTTTCTTGCTTCATCTCTATTGCTTTGAATGGGCATTCCTCTGCGCATATTCCGCAGCCCTTGCAAAAGTCTAGGTCAAAGCCTCCGAAGTTGCCGAGCTTGGGATTATTGCTCACACCCTTCTGCCCCTTGGCAGGGGAATCTACGCTTCCGACTTTGATGCAGGAGTCAGGGCAGAGCATCCAGCAGATCATGCAGTTAGTGCAGAGCTCTGGCTTATGAACAGGCCTGAAGGTTCGCCAATCACCAGTCTTGTACTTGCGGCTGTTGCCAGCGTCCAGGATTTTCCCTCCTATCGGGATGTCTTTCCAGCCTTTTAGTTTCTCGCTCTCCTCTGTCATATCACACCTGAGTCTCGTTATAAGCTCTTACAAAGCAATTAACATTCTTGTCAGCAATATCCTTGCCTAAGTCATGAACAAAATGATTATACATGTTCTCTTTGAGCTGCTCGAAATTGACTATGTTAGTAGCCTTCTCAATGGTCCCAAGCATCGCAGTATTCGTGACTGCTTTGCCTAATTCTTCCAGAGCAATTTTGATAGCATCAATGACCACTATCTTTCCTTTGAAACCAGTCCTCTGCCTGACTTCATCAATGCTCTGAGTGGTGTTGACTATCAATAAGCCAGATTCGTCAAGGCCTTCTGTGACAGGAATGCTCTTAATCAAAGTCTGGTCAACAACCACCACAACATCAGGATTAGTAACCCCTGAGTGCAAATAAATCTTCTTGTCGCTGATGCGAGTAAAAGCTTTCACAGGAGCACCCTGCCTTTCTGCGCCGTACTCAGGAAAGCTCTGAACAAACTTGCCAGCCTCCATAGCAGCCTCTGCAAGCAGAGCAGAAGCAGTCTTAGCTCCCTGCCCGCCCCTTCCGTGAAACCTAATCTCAAAGATATCCTTGGACATGATAAAAAATCAGTGCAAATTAATGTTTATATGTTTTTCGCAAGATACTTCTTGCGTTTCTCTAGCAAAAGATTTATATACTTTCAGGAGAATAAGGCGTTTTAGATAGTTATTATTATATAAAATAGAGGTGAGTAGTGTTTGGACAAAGCTAATGCTCTTATTCTCTGGTTTGACCAGATAAGCATAGAGGACACTCCTTTTGTTGGCGGTAAGAACTCCAGCCTGGGGGAGATGTACACTAATCTTACCAAGAGGGGTGTTGGCATTCCGAATGGCTTCGCAATCACTGCCAAGTCTTATTTCTATTTGTTGGAAAAAGCAGGCATCAGGGAGCAGATGAGGGACATACTATCTGGGCTTGACACTAGAGACTTGCATAATTTGCAGGAGCGCGGCCAAAAGATTAGAGAGCTTATCCGCGGAGCAGAATTGCCAGATGACTTGCAAAAGGAGATACGTAAGGCTTACAGGAATCTTTGCGGAGCCTATAATCCTGAGAGGAAAGACATCGATGTTGCTGTGCGAAGCAGCGCCACAGCAGAAGACTTGCCTGATGCCAGCTTTGCAGGGCAGCAGGAGACTTTCCTTAACATCAGGGGCGAGACGCAATTATTGGAGGCTTGCAAGAAATGCTTTGCCAGCTTATTCACGAATCGAGCTATAAGCTACAGGGTGGACAAGGGCTTTGACCATTTCAAGATCGGGCTGAGCATTGGCGTACAGAAGATGGTCCGCTCTGACAAGGCTTGCTCTGGTGTCATGTTCAGCATTGACACAGAAACAGGCTTCAAGGACATCGTGTTAATCAATGGCTCTTATGGTTTAGGAGAGAATGTGGTGCAGGGCGCTGTGAACCCGGATGAGTTTGTCGTCTTCAAGCCCACACTTTACCAAGGCTTCAAGCCAATCATAGGTAAGAAGTTAGGCTCTAAAGAGATAAAGATGATTTATGATAAGAAAGGCAAGAAATCCACCAAGAACATCAGGACGCCCTTGTCAGAGAGGAAGAAATTCGTGATTTCAGACGATGAAGTCATATTGCTCGCAAGATGGGCTTGCATTATCGAGGAGCATTATTCCCAGAAAGCAGGGCACCACAAGCCAATGGACATTGAATGGGCCAAGGATGGCATCACCAAGCAATTATTCATAGTCCAGGCCAGGCCTGAGACTGTGCATGCACTAAAAGATAATACCAAGCTCATCAAGTATGTTCTTCAAGAGCAGGGAAAAGTCCTCATCACAGGAGCATCTGTGGGTGACAAAATAGGAAGTGGCAAGGTCAAGGTCATAGAGGACGCGAGCAACATCAACCAGTTCAAGGAAGGAGAAGTGCTTGTGACTGACATGACAGACCCCGACTGGGAGCCGATAATGAAGATAGCAAACGCCATAGTCACTAACAGAGGCGGCAGGACTTGCCACGCGGCGATTGTCTCAAGAGAGTTAGGAATACCTTGCCTTGTTGGGACTGAAAAAGCAACAGAAGTCCTCAAGAACAAGGAAGAAGTCACAGTGGACTGCAGCCAAGGAGCCAAAGGAACTGTTTATGACGGCTTGCTCAAGTTCGCTGTGGAAGAGCACGACTTGGGAAGAGTTCCCAAGACTAAGATGAGGATAATGATGAACGTGGCTAATCCTGACGAGGCTTTGAGAGAGAGCTTCATACCGAATGAAGGCGTCGGGCTGGCGAGGGAAGAGTTCATAATCAATTCAGAAATCAAAATTCATCCATTAGCACTAATAGATTTCCACCAGATAAAGGAAAAGAAGCTAAAAAACAAGATTAGCTCATTTACCAATGGCTATGCTAACAAGGAAGAGTTCTTCATCAACAGGCTAGCGCGAGGCATCGGCAAGATAGCAGCAGCTTTCTATCCCAAGCCCGTGATTGTGAGGACTAGTGATTTCAAGAGCAATGAATACGCCAACCTCATAGGAGGGCATTTGTTCGAGCCCAAAGAAGACAATCCTATGCTTGGCTGGAGAGGAGCATCAAGATATTATAGCACAGAGTACAAGAAAGCCTTTGCTTTGGAATGTAAGGCTTTGCTCAAGGCCAGGAATGAGTTCGGGCTCACTAACATCAAAGTTATGATTCCCTTCTGCAGGACGCCAGAAGAAGGGATGAAAGTTATTGACGTGATGAAGGAGAACGGCCTGGCGCAGGGACAGAACAGCCTTGAGATTTATGCCATGTGTGAGATACCCAGCAATGTCATTCTTGCAGAAGAGTTCCTGAACATATTCGACGGCTTCTCAATAGGAAGCAATGATTTGACACAACTGACTCTTGGTTTAGATAGGGATTCAGAACTGGTCAGGGATATCTATGACGAGAGGAACGAGGCTGTGAAAAGATTGGTAAAACAAGTCATAGAGGTGGCGAATAAGAAAGGCAAGTATATTGGAATTTGTGGGCAAGCGCCGTCTGACTTCGAGGACTTCGCAGAATTCCTTGTGGAAGCAGGCATACATAGCATCAGCCTCAATCCAGACACAGTCATAAAGACAACTTTCAAGATTGCAGAGAAGGAAAAGCAATTAGGGATAAAATAAAACATCCTCTCCTCATCTCGTTCTGTTTCTTTTATATTTTCACAAATTATATAAACCATTCTTGAAAGCAAAACTTCAATGCCTATAAAAATAAACTATAAGAAGTGCTGTTGGAAAGATGGCAAATGCACAAGCTGCTCCTGTGGTGGCAAAACATGCAACGGTTGCGTAGAAGCCTGCCCAGTAGAAGCATTGACCAGGGGCAAGCTCGTCAAATTTGACAAGACCAAATGCATTGACTGCGGAGCCTGCATATCTGCATGCGAGCACGAAGCTATTTCTTTTGTTTAAGTAAATGAAATAAAATTAATGTAAAGAAGAAAACAAAAATAAAATATTTTTGAATCTCAATCAAAGATTAAGAAAATAAAAAATTTTATTTCTTACTATGAGCATTCTCCCGGCATATAGGAATCTATTTTTTTGCTTGCGCAGGCAGAGCACTTGTTGCCATAAGTCACTCCGTCATCTCCGCACACAGGCATATATTCCATGGTGCAAGCCTGTTGCGCTTTTTCTGCAGCAGTGCAGACGTGCTTTGCAGGGCATTCTCCTCTGAAATAAGTCCATTCTTCGCACTCAGTTCCATCTTTTAGGGTGCATATTCCTATGCTTCCTTCATTTTCATTTCTCAATTCTAAGGTACCGCCTTGTTTTTCGCAATAGACAGATGCGGGGTTAGCAATGCCGACACTCGGGCAAGGGTAAAACTCGCAGTTATTCTCAGAATTCCTTCCAACAGCTGAGCCGTCAGGGCATACCTTTGCCTCTTCTGTGCAGGCCTTCAGGCATTTTGGTGGACTCTGGCATCCGCACTCATTCTTCTCACCAGCCACTATTGTGCCGTCCTTGCACCAATCAGGAGCAGGCTGGCTTAGCAAGGGGCATTCGCCGCATTCCTTTGTGCAGTTCTCCTCCCATGTTCTCAAGCATTTCTGCTTCTCCTCGCACCAAGTGTATCCTGCGCTGCCGATGCAACCGTGCTCGTCCCTGTCATTTCCCACAAGAGGCCTGGGACAGACGACGTTGCATTTGTTGTCAATGCACGCGGAAGTATAAGGGCAGCTGGACATCATCAAATATTCATTAGGCGTTACACAATCAGAATTCTTTGTGCAGCTAGCATTGGTGACTTCTGCGATGTCAAAGTTATAAGGATCCCAACCATTTGGAACTGAGAGCTTTTCAGCGCACCCTGCAATGAATAAAATACCTAACACTAATCCTGCAATCCAGATTTGTGTTTTCATCATTTTCACCTCATAATATCATCTTTATACTTAGTAGAGTATCTTCACTATTTAAATATTTTTTAGCTTTCAACTTGGATTGAAGTTATCGACGAAAAAAATGGAGAAGGTTAGAGCGTTCTCTCTGTCTCAGAATGAATCCATTTCTCGTAATCATGATTGGCTTCAGCCTCGAGCTTCATTATGCAAGGAATATCATAAGGGTGTATCTTCTGCACTTCTGTCTTGATGAGTTCCCAGTAGCCATGCCTGGTCTTGACAATAGCCACATATTCCTTGGCATTCTTCACCTTGCCTTTCCAAGAATAAGTGCTCTGGATAGGAAAGATGTTGGCACAGGCTATAAGCTTCTTCTTTAGGAGATGAGCAGCCACTTTCTTTGCAGTCTTCAGGTTAGGGTTGGTTATGTAGATTATTATGAATGACATATTCTTGTGATTTATATCCTTATTTAAATAGTTTATTCACCCTCGCTTAATAGCTAGAAAGATTTTTATAATAAGAAACATTATCTCGCTATTATGAAGCTCAAAAAAGACTTTCCAGCCTTATTACTCTCAGCTATTCTTAGCATGGGCTATGTTTCTGCTTCTGAAAAGCCCCAGCAAAAGATAAGGTTCAGCCTGGCGCACCAGCCGAGATATTCGCATCACCTAAGGCACGGCCTTGAAGACGAGTTTTCCCTTTTTGGAAGAATACAAAAAAGAATGCAACAAAGAGGAGAGGATTATACTGTGATAAGGGCGCCAGGAGACAATATGCCCATCTTCGTCCCGAGCATGAGCAAGTATAATATGCCCATAGTAAAGCCAGGCCCTGAATGGTACAGGAATGATAAGTTCGTGATAAAACCAGGTCTTGAATGGGGATGGCCTCAGGACTGGAGATTAAAAGAGCTCTACAAGAACCGAAGACCTTCTCGAGGCATTCTTCTTTACGAATGGCAGCACAAGTAAGACTTTAAGCTGATTCGCAACTATATTAACATTTAAATACCTGATAGCCTTCTCTATTCTCATGCCTAAAGACCCTTTTTTACTGGTATCATTGGAAGAGAACGAGTCCAAAGCACTCGCCCAGGTAATAAGCAATGATACTGCAAGGAAGATTCTTGACTTCCTGAGCAAGGAGGAATCAGCCACTGAGAGCGAGGTTGCTAGAGAGCTGAAAGTGCCTCTTTCTACTGTGCACTATAACTTACAAGCATTGGTAAAGGCTAACCTGGTGAAGTCAGAAGAATTCCATTACTCAGAGAAAGGAAAAGAAGTCAATCATTACTCGCTTGCTAACAAGATCATCATTATTGCCCCTAAGAATGCCCGAACTGAAAGCTTCAAGGACAAGCTCAAGTCAATACTGCCCATAAGCCTTATTGTCCTGGCTGTCGGTGGAGTCATACAACTCTTCAACAAGCTCATGCTCAAGGCAGGAAGTGCCAAATTAATGGCAGCAGCGCCAGCAGCATTTGACGCTGGAGATGGAGCATTACGAGCCATGGAGAAAGCAGTGGTGGAGCCAGCAGTTGAAGAAAGCGCTAATCTCCTAATGACCGCAGCAGGAAGCATAGCAGATAATATAACTCAGAATTTTACCCAGAACATCACTAACCTCACTCAGCCGCCACAAGCAGTGGAGCCCATAATCCAAGTGGTGCAGCAAGCACCGCCAACCAATACAGCCCTCTGGTTCCTGATAGGAGCAGGTTTCACAATAATTCTCCTCGTAATCTGGTACTGGTTCGTGACGAGGAAGAAGAAGTAAAAATAACCTTTAATTTCTAAGTCCTCAGCACTGTGTAGAACGTGTCGAAGATGGAATTGTCTGTGGTGACGCTGATGAAGTCCAGGCCGAGGTGCTCGCACGTGTTCTTTATGGATTCGATATGGGTTTCTATCTTGTTCCTGTAGCCGCTGAGGAGCCTGTTGCTGATGAAAGTCCTGAGCTTGGTGTGTATCTCGCTGTCTTCGAGTATGACGTCGCCGTAGAGCGGAAGCCTTCTTTCCTCAGGGTCTAGTACCTGTATGACTATGACTTCGTGCTTCACAAACCTGGCAAGCACTGATTTTATCTCTTCCAGGTCGTAGAGGAAGTCTGATATTATCACTATGAAGCTCTTGGAGCGTACGTACTTCTTGTACTCGTCAAAGCTTTTGCTGAGCTCTGACTTGCCAGCAACTTTCATCTTCTCAAGCAAGCCGAGGATGTTCATTAATTGATTCCATCCTTTTCTGGCCCTGAGATAGTTCAGGCTGTCTGAGAACGTAGAAAAATTAAACTTCTCATTGTTCTTGAGTGCCATGTAGGCGAAGCCTAAGCCTATCATGCTCGCATAATCAAATTTGGTGAGCTTCTTGCCGTAGTCCATGCTTGTGCTGGCGTCCACAATGATGTGGACTGTGAGGTTTCTCTCTTCTTCAAATCTTTTTATGAAGAACTTGTCAGTCCTGGCATAGATCTTCCAGTCAATGCTCCTGAAGTCATCGCCAGGCACATAGTCCTTGTAATCAGCAAATATCAGGCCCTGGCCTTCTGCATGGCTTGCTCTCTCTCCTTGGTACCTGGACAATACTCTCCTCTTTAGCACTACGTTGAACCTGTCCAGCTCTTTGAGAAAAGATAAGTCAATCATTCATTACCGTCCAAGCATTTTTGCCTGCTTATTCTTTCATTAATTCTCTTATCACGTCATCAGGTGTCTTGCCGTCTCGCTCAGCCTTGAAGTTCAAAATAAGCCTGTGCCTCAACACAGGATATGCCATGTCCTCGATGTCTTTTGCGCTGACATACTTCCTGCCGTCGATAAGAGCCTTTGCCTTGGCAGCCAGTATTAATCCGATGCTCGCCCTGGGGCTTGCTCCGTACTCAATAAGGTCCTTGGCAGTCCTAGTCTTGACTACAATCTGGAGAGCTCGCTTCTTGATGTCATCAGCAATAGGCACCTGCCTTGTCAGGTTCTGCAATAGCACAAGGGATTCCTTGCTGAGCAAAGCTCTCACGTCTGCTGCCTTCTCTGACTTGGTGTACCTGTTCACAATCTCCATCTCGTCGTCGAACTTGGGGTAGTTCACAAGTATCTTGAGCAGGAACCTATCTACCTGGGCTTCTGGCAAGGGGTATGTGCCTTCCATGTCAATCGGGTTCTGGGTGGCGAGCACAAAGAATGGCCTGTCCAAGGGGAAGGTCTGGTTGCCTACTGTGACTTGCTTCTCCTGCATAGCTTCTAGTAATGCTGACTGAGTCTTTGGGGTTGCCCTGTTGATCTCGTCTGCAAGGATTACATTGGCAAACACAGGTCCTTTCTGGAACCTGAATATCTTCTTGCCCTTGTCCTCCTCGATGACATAGGTGCCTATGATGTCGCTGGGCATGAGGTCAGGGGTGTTCTGTATCCTGCTGAACTTCAAGTCCAGCACGCTCGCGATGGTTTTTACCATCGTGGTCTTTCCCAAGCCCGGATAACTTTCAAGCAGGGCATTGGCGTCGCAAAGTATTGCCACGAGTATCTGCTCCATCACGTCTTCTTGTCCCACAATGACTTTCTCAATCTCCTTGGTGACATTGCTAAAAGTGTCTTTTAGTTTCTCAATGTTACGTACGCTCTCAATTTCTTTTCCTGCCATGTTCTCATCCTCTCAAATCTTTTATGATTCTTATTTGTCTTTATTCTCTTTTTCTTGTCAAATATTCTTTATTCTTTGACTATAATTAGCAGCCTGCTCTGCCTCGTCCAATACCTGCTGGCTGTTGAAAGCATCGGGATTAACAGCGATCTCCTGGGGCAGGCCGCCCTCTCTCAGGTCCTGATTCTCTGCATCGCTTACCTGGTTGAAATCAATCTCGCTCATGGTCGGGTTCACGTTCAAATCTATCTCCTCGTTGCCGAGCTTTGCAATGCTAGCATCGCCATAAATCACATCGGTCTGGTTGAAGACCAAGTCAGTGATGTTGCCTTCTCCGTGGCTTTTGTCATTCGGCATCATAAAACGCAATTTTTCAAAAGGAATATCAATCTTCTTCAGGTTGACATTGAAGGCAGACACAGATATGGTGAGGAAGACAATGACCACTGCGCTCACAATCCGCGTGATGATTACCCTGGATTCTAGCAGGTTGCCAGATGAAACAGTCTTCATCTTGCCCTTTAGCTCTTCAAACAAGGCCATCATCATGATGTTGTTCTCGCCCATGTTGTCGTGCGCTGTCCTGAGCATCTCCTTGATCTGGGGATTGGCATCCTCCATGTTCTTGAGCCTCATCTTGTTAATCCTAGTGATGAAGTTGGCGATGAAGAAGATGAGAGTGACCACGCCAGGTATGAGAATTATGTACAGGAACTTGATGTTAAAAAATGAGGCCACGAAATAGATTATGAAGAACACCATCAAGGAATCTAGGAAGCTGTAGATGAAAACTATCTTGAGCATTTCTATCTTCACTTCATTAAACAATGACTTTATGGGGTTCATACGAATTCCTCACGCGATTAACTCATACACAGCAATCCTTCCTGGGAGTCATCTGTGTTCCTCAGGCAATCCACTCTTTTGTTTATTCTCTCAACCTCTTTGGTTAATCCATTGACCTGATTCCTCAGATAAGCTATTGTATTGTTAAGAGCGATGATTTGGCTAGTGGCAAGGTCAACGTTTTCTTTGTAAACTTTCATTAGCATAGTCGTCGTATTAAGCTTCAGCTGGGCCTGATTCAGTTCTGCCTTCTTCTGATCCAGTTCCCCGGCTTTTTGCTCATAAAGCGTGTCATACTTCCTTATGTCCGTGGTGGTGCTGTTAAGAGTCTTCATGGCAGTCATGAAAGAAGTGGTGGTCTGGCTGAGGTTCTGTTCGCACGTCGCAAAGTTATTGCTCACATTGTCAAATTGGCTGTTCAGGTTCTTGAAAGTGTACTGGTAATACACGCTTATCCCGCCAAAGCCCAGCAGCACCAGTATCACCATCAGCAACAAGAATATGTTCACTTTTTTACCCATGTATTCGCTCATCTTAACTCAACCTCTCGGATTTGTTTTCATAATCAAGCATTCAATCTCCGCTCCCTTATCTTTCTGATGAAGATTTCAATTAAAAATATTATGGCTGCGAGCAGCACAAAAGGCCAGATGATGGTGGTCTTCTCTGTCTTGGTCCTCTTGGAAACGCTTCTGACAAAGCTAACAATCTCCTTGGTGTCAGTTGGTTTAAATAGTTTCCCGCCACTCACGGAGACGACTTCCTCGAGTCTGGGGCTCAGGCCAAGGTACTGGTACTCTATCTCATAGTTCACTCCAAAGCTCTTGCCTAGGACTTGGTTGAATCCCTTGGTGCTTGGAAGGAAGCTTGCCTTGTATTGGTTCTCTCCGGTCCTGGTGAAGCTCAGGCCTTCTGCGTTAGGATACTTGTCGCTCTTTACAATGATATCTCCGGGCGTGTTAATCCTAGAGTCAGGGATGATGACATAATAAGGCTCTTTCCTCTGAGGATCGCCAATGCACCAATTTGTGATTCTCGTTAATAGGATAGAGTTCTTCTTGTTCATCAAGTCTCCCAGGTTATTGTTGCCGCTGAATACATTCAAGCTAGCCACTCTTCCAAGCCCATAATTCCATACGGTGAGGGCTGGCTCGCCATGCTGAGTAGTCACCAGCAGCTGCGCGCTGCTCTTAGGAATGACTTGGTTGTAGCCGTAAAGATTAGCATCAAGAGCCAATCCCCGGGTGATGAAATGATAGGGGTTGATGATGAACAAGTCAAATATTTCTCCGAACTTGGTCTCCTCTGGCTCGCCAAACAATATTCGGAGATTATTTCGCTGATCTGCGGAGAAATAAATGCCGCCGCCATTATAGGCGATGTCCTGAAGGAATTTCTCATCCACATTCCTGCCAGTGCCAACGACATAAACCTTGACCCCCCTCGCATTGATGGTCTTGGCAGTATCGATGGTTTGCTTCTTTATGGTATCGCTATCAGTCTGACCGTCTGTTATTATAATTATGTTATTGGTTGTGCCTACGCGATCTTTTAGCAGTGCATAAGCGCCGCTTAATCCGATGTGGAAGAAAGACTCCCCTGCAGGTTGCTGTATCCTTGAAATCTTGTCAACCAATTCCTTTTTCACAAGGAACAATGGCTGAACCTCAGACACAGTAGCGCTCTGAGAACTAAAAATGGTTGCTCCGACACTGTTGTCAGGGCCCAGACTGTTGATAACGCTGACAGCAAGAGCCTTGTTAATGTCCTGGATGCTGGATTTTTCCTCTTCTTTATGAAGCGTTCCTTTATCATCATAGTATACATTATACCGCGTACCTGTTGTTCCTGAGAAGTCAATTGCGATAACAATATTGCTGCTTCCTCTCTTCTTGGCAGCCTTGCCAACATATACTGGCAAGTAAGACTCTAATATGGAACCTTTGTAATCTCCCCTGTCATAGCTGTCAAACCCTCCGATGACGAACAAGCCGTTGCCGTAATAGTTACCCTGCTTATCCACAATATAATCAGCAAGCTTGTCCACTCCAGGAATAGCTGCCGGCACGTCATTGATGATGACTGCGTAATAATCATTCACATCGTCAGGGATGCTGCTCTGCTTTGTGACATCATAGAGCTCGTTAAATATCTGCTCAACAGGGTCGGGTGTGTTGCTCACAAGAAGTATCTTGGGCTTCTTCACCACGCTTACAGACTTGAAGAAGGCATTGTTGTCCTTGAAATAGTCCTGCTGAGCGCTGACTTCTGCTATTATCTTATGGTCGCCTTCTGTGAACTGCTTCTCGAATGAATATGTCTCCTGTTTTGCCTCAGCGTCAAACACCATTTCATTATCAATTGTGACTTTGAGCTTTACCTGCTGGTCTCTCAGATTAATAACGTGCACGACATAGGTGCTATTGACTCCAGCGACAGTCGTTTCCAAGCCAGTGATGTACACAGCAGCTTCTTTCTCTTTCTCCTCAATCTGTATTGCGCTTATGGTGCTGTTGAGGTTAGCAGCGAGCAAAGCCACATCGCCCAGCTCTGTGCCTTCATTAACATCTCCATCAGTGATGAGCAAGAGGTTGGTGTCTTTCTCAAGATAATTAAGAATGTCCTCTCCAAGCGCTGACTTCATGCCAGAGCTGAGAGTCCTGATGGTGACTGGGATTTCTTTCTCCAACTCCTGCTTTAAGGCAGGCACGAACGCAGTGTCCATGACATCCATTGAAGTAGTGTTGTCCAACAGGATCAATAGCTTGGGGTTTCCAGGAGTGCTCGTCGTCACCTCGCCAAAAGGCTTTGCCAAGGCGATGAAAAGCAAGGTGAAGATAAGAACCCTTGAAATGAGCATTACTGCGCGGAATTTCTTCTTCTCATTCTTGTTGCCGAAAACGTCCTCGACAAATTCCTTGAAGAGCAGGAATATGAATAACAAAAGCAGAGGTATGAGCCAGATGAATGTTTCGGGCTTCAACACATTGCTGATGCTTATCATATCAGATGTCACCTCTGAACTTGATATAGATGAATTCCACGAATAAAGTTATGATGGCTATGACTATCAAATAGTCTGTGAGCTCAAAAGGAGTCTTGTCCTTGAACTTCTCGCTGGACTGGTAAACGCCCTGCTCATCAACAGTCCCCTTGCTGCTTACATCAGACTCTTTCGCATTCACGAGGTTGATGGCAATGGTCCTGTCATTCAGGGTGTAAAGCCCTGTGTTTTCAAGGCTCAGGCTCTTCGAGGTAATTCTTCCATTGGGTGTCTGGATGGTCTGCTCCTCTGCAAAGTTAAGCACGCTCCCTGTCTTGTAATTAAGGTTCTTTATTGACGGGGTGTTAGTCGCGAAGTCAAGCACCCTCTTCCAGAACACGAAATAGACAGGGCTCTTTGCAAAGGTTGTCTCTGCTGCCTTGTCCTCATCCAATATGCCGTAATAGAACACCTTGCCCTTGTCCATTGTGCTGAAGACGATCATGGGCGTGTTGTCCTCGGCAGCAGCCAAGGTGACGATGCTCCTTTCCTCAAGCTGCGCTGTTTTGAAATACTTATTTGTAATCCCGAACTCCACATTGCTTGTCAAGCTCTCGCTAGTGCCGGCAATGATGTTGGTGGTTGTGGTCAGGACATCTGTGTATCTGAGTGGCATCAAACCATAATAATCAAGGCTCAGAAAATCTGACTGCGCAGCAATTATGGCTGACTTCCCTCTTTCCTCCACTTCTTTTCTCACCCCTGTGAAAGTGCCTGGCAGGATTAGATTGGGATTAATGTCCTTGAAGATGAAGACATCATAGCTGCTAAGGTCAGGCACCTTTGGGGGAATTGCAGCCTCAATATTCACGTTCTTCATGACGTCAAAAGCATTGTACAAGTAAAATTTATGATAATTAGGGTTGTTGGTTATGAGTAGCACCCTTTTCTTGATATCGCTCGGAGCACTGATGAAAGCAACATTATCTGCGGTAAAGCCATCCTTTCCAGGGATGTCAAGCTCTATCTTGCTCGTGCTTGGGGGCGTGGAGAAGGTGAATAATTCCTGGGACTCAGCGCCAATGTTAAGAGTCTCTTCGAGTGAATTGACCTTTACCTTTACACTCACAGGCTCCTTGTTAAAGTTCTTGATAACAGCGCTCGTCTTCTCCTTATCAATCATCAGATCGACAATCCCGACGTTGTTCACTGGCTCAAAAACCTTGATGAAATCAACCTTAATCCCCTGGGCTTCGAGAGTTTTCTTTGCAGTGTCAAGGCCAGTGTCAGTCTCAGTGTCGATAAAATCGCTAATGACAACGACGCGAGAATCACCCTTGGCATAGCCGCCAGCAGTGCTTATGGCTTCATAAAGGTTTGTCGGGGTGTCAACAGGCTCCAGCTTGTTCAGGAAGCTCCGCACATCAGAAGCGCTGGATTCAATAAGGGCTACCTCGGGGATTTTCTTCACCAAAATAACAGTGTTAATCACGCCCAGGTTCTTTCTTGCCAATTCAACAGCATCCTCAAACCTGTTCTCGCCCTTGTAATCTGACTTCATGCTCGCGCTGACATCAAGTACCAGCACAGTGTTCTTGAACAATGACTCCTTTGTCACATTAATATAAGGCTTGGCAACTGCCAAGAGAAGCAATAATAAGGCAAAGAGCTGGAGCAGGAACAAGATGTCATGCACCAACCGCCTGAAAAAAGTCATCTTCTTGTCCCTTCCCAAGTCCTTGAACAGGAACATGAGCGTGGGTATGACCTTCTGCTTGGGCTTCGGCCTTATAAGGTAAAGCAGAAGAAACGGAATCAACAACAAAAGAGCATAGGTCCAGTTAGGCTCGAGAAAGAACTTAGCTGCGCTCGTTAACAAGTCCACCACACTCACCACTTAATTTATGTTAATACATCTATCAAAATCACAATCCTACAATACACTCAATTTTACACAAGAAGCCTTTAAATATTTTATTAAATGTTTAATGAAACAACAAAAATTCTTAGGAATTTTTGTGTTCAAAAATTAGTTTTTGAAAAACAAAACTTTAACATATTTAGCTTTATTCTCGCTTAGCCTTTCAGAACCAGCTCAGCAGCGCCAATAACCCCGGAGTCATCGCCAAGAGCATTCTTCCTTATCCTGCAAAACCTTGACAACTTTGGGTGAGCATACTTCTTAACTATTTTCTCCACGTCCTTGTAGAAATCTATGTTGCTCACTCCTCCGCCCACCACAATCATCTCGGGGTTGAAAGTGTTGATAAGGTTGGAGAAGAACAAGCCAGTGTAAAAAACAAACTCACCATAGACTTTTCTCGCAAACTCGTCTTTTTTTTCCAATAGAATCCTGGGGCTGTCTGCCTTCCTGTTGCTCAATTGCTCATACCTCTTAACAATATTTGGGCCTGAGATGAAGTCCTCGACCTCCTTGACTTCATTACTAACTACTAGCTTGGTGTGGCCGCACTCGCCAGCGCCGCCAATAGCGCCCCTGTAGATCTCTCCATTAATTATAATTCCTGTGCCAACCCCAGTGCCAATGATGACGCCGACAATATTCCTGCACTCCTTTGCAGCGCCTCTTCTCTGCTCTGCCAAGGCAAAGCAATTAGCATCATTCTCCAGCACGACCTTCAACCTCGTTCTTTTTTCAACCTCCTTCTTCAGGTTTACGCCCTCAAGCTTCTTGATATTTGGCATGCAAGCCATCCTGCCATTAGGCAAGGCAAAGCCAGGGCTGGAAAAACCAATTTTCACAACATCTCCTGTTCTTACATGATTAATCACATCAATTATGTTTTTCAGAATATGCCTTCTTGGCTCATGAGCCTCTGTCGGATAGACATAGCTGTTCAGCATCTCACCCTTCTCATTCATCAAAATGCCCTTAATCTTGCTACCGCCCAAGTCAATGCCAATTACAAGAGTCATTTTTATTCTTTTGCCTCTTTTTTTTTCAAAAATCAAACCTTGTTCTCGGACTTGAAAACAATTATCTTGCCTTCGATAACTGCAGCAACAGCGTTGCTTACATCATTGAAATAATGATAGGGCACATCGTCCTTTCTCTCCTTCAACCCTTTTGCAAGAGCATTCACAAAAGCAACCCTAGTCTCAGTGTTAATGTTAATCTTGTTAATCCCCAGGCTTATTGCTTTCCTGAAATCCTCTGTTGATATGCCAGAGCCTCCATGCAGCACGAGAAACTTGCCAGTCTTCTTCTTAATCTCGCTCAACCTGTCAAAATCCAACTGTTTCTGCTCTTTCCACAAGCCATGAGCATTGCCAATGCTGATAGCCAAAGAGTCAACTCCTGTTTTTTCCACAAACTCCTTTGCCTGCTCAGGATTAGTAAGCATTTCCTCCTTGATGACATCCTTCAAGCTCTGGTCCTTATGAGTGGTCGAGCCGCCCTTTATCCCGCCCAGCTCGCCCTCGATGAAAACATTCTTCTTGTGCGCGTAATCAGCAGCTCGCTTGGTCTCCCTGAGATTATCGTCGTAAGAGAGCTCTGAGCCATCAAAATGCACAGAGGGATAGCCAGCATCAATGATTCTTTTGAGCTCGTCAAAAGACTTGGTGTGGTCTGCATGCAGTATGACATGAGGATATTTTTTCCTTATGGCTTGGTAAACCGCAACGCTCTCCTCGCAGCCAAAGAAACTCCTCTCGCCCTCGCTGTTGGAGATGATAACAGGAGCATTCATCTTCATCGCAGCACCAAGAATCCCCTTAAGAATCTCATTTGTTGAAAAATTAAAAGCGCCAATGGCAAAGCCTGCCTCGTCAGCTTTTTTGTAGAGTTTGATAATCTCCTTTCTCATCATCCCACCTTTATTTTTTTTGAATAACATGTGAATAACATAATCAATACATTGCTTGATTTTAAATGTTTTTGGTTGAAAGCAAGTTTTTGTGCGTTGACAGAAAATTTTTAAACTTTAACATATACAAATAGATTTATGGCCAATATCGAAAACGAGGCAAGAGACCTGACAAGGCAAATAACCCGGATGACAAAGGACACTTACAGGTCAGAAGACCTGATTGCAAAGCTGGAGAAAGATTTTACACAGCACTTCAATGAATTGGCCCACCCAATTGACGATGAAGGCAGAAACGCTTTTGGCAGAGCTAACTTTAACACCATCCTTGGCAATCTCGGCCCTTTGATTAAGGCCAAGGTAAACATTTTTGAGAGGGTGAGCGCTGACTTAAAGGATTCAAATGTTCGTGAGCTCCTGCTCGCCGGAGAAGAGCTAAAGCTCCTGAGCGTGAACCTTACCCGGTTCAAGAACATGCTTTTTGTCCACCACAACTTCCAGACAGCAGACCAAGCATTGATGTTCCTCCAGGACCAGATAGTTACTCCCTTCAGGAAAAGATTCTTCGAACACCTGGAAAAGGAAAAGCAAACCCTTGGTGAAAGCCTCAGGCTGCAATACGCCAATCCATAGTTCTCATATATTGTTCCTAAAGCTTTTTATACCTGCACGATTTTCTGAGCAACATGAAGTTCGCTCACCTGGCAGATGTTCACATCGGAGCATGGAGAGACCCAGCCCTGAAGAACCTTAACCTTGAAGCTTTCAGAAGAGCAGTCCACATTATTCTGGAGAAAAATTTGGATTTTGCCCTGATAGCAGGTGACTTGTTCAACACAGCATTGCCTTCGCTTGAGCACTTAAAACAGACAGTGGGTCTTTTGAAGAGGCTAAGGAAGCAAGGAATAGATGTTTATGTTGTTCCTGGCAGCCATGACTACAGCCCGGGCGGCAGGACAATGATTGATGTTCTCGAGGAAGCAGAGCTCCTAACAAATGTAATGAAAGGCGAAGTAATAGGGAACAAGCTAAGGCTGAAATTCACGCTGGACAAGAAGACAGGAGCAAAAATAACAGGCATCAGAGGCAAGAGAGGCAGCCTTGACAAAAAAGACTATGAGCTGCTTGATGTAAAGCCACTTGAACAGGAACCTGGCTTCAAGGTTTTCATGTTTCACACCGCGCTGGATGAACTCAAGCCAAAAGAGCTGGAGAAGATGGAATCCATGCCAGCAACAGAGATGCCTGCAGGCTTTGACTATTATGCTGGTGGTCACGTGCACATTGTCGAGCACAAAAACATCGAGGATTACAAGAACCTCGTCTACCCCGGCCCTCTTTTTCCAGCGAATTTTGCAGAGCTCTGGAAACTAGGCAGAGGAGGATTCTATATTTACGATGATGAGGACAATGAGAAAAAAACAAGCAAAGCAAACAAGGGCAAAGCAGAATTCGTACCTATCAACATAAAGAACACTCACAAGATAGAAGTCAGCGCAGAAGGCAAGACCCCTGAAGAAATAAATTATGAGCTCGAAGCCAAGATTAAGAACCAGGAATTCAACCACACCATAGTCCTAGTCAAGGTCGGAGGAAAGCTGAAGAGCGGCAAGCCCAGCGACATCGATTTCAAGGGCTTCTTCAAGGAGCTCTACAACAAATCAGCCTATTTCGTGATGAGAAACACTTCTCAGCTCACCTCGCAAGAGCTTGAAGAGATCACAATAAGCTCTGGTACAGCAGAGCAGATAGAAGAAGAGCTCATCAAGCAACAATCCAAAGACAAGAAAAAAGAGCTCATCGAAGGCCTGATGAGCGTGATGAGCGACGAGATAAAAGAAGGAGAGAAAAGGCACGACTACGAAGCAAGGATAAAGAAAGCAATTGATGAAGCACTTGGCTTCTGAATTTTTTAAGCTTCATTTGATTAATTTGACTTGAGCGCTTTCTTAAAAGCATCAACCATCTCATCATCAATATCAATCAAGGTTATTTTCTCAAGGCTCTTGAATTTGATAGACTTAATTGCCTTGATCATGCTTTCGGCAGCCTCTAGCTTATCCAGGCCGCCAACACCAGTGCCCATGCCAGGAATGGCGATTCTCTTGAAAGCTTGGCTGTCAGCAAGCTCAAGGGCAGCCTTGGTTGCGCAGAAAACCTTGTGAGCATCGCTCTTCTCAGCAGGGTTATGCATTGTAGGAGCATGAATCACATTAGAGCAGATGAGGTCGCCGGCACAAGTAAGCACTGCTTCTCCGACCTGGATGGGCGCTTTTGAAATTGCATCATCCTCAATGACCTGTCCGCCGACTTTCTTTATCACTCCCGCCACGCCGCTGCCCATATAGCCGAAGCTGTTGGCAGGATTTACAATGGCGTCAACTTCTGTAGTAGTGATGCTGGCTTTCCTTACCTCGATTACAGGAGTTTTTTTCTTCATGAGCAAAAAGAAAACAAGGCTTGATTAAAAAGGTTTTGCCGAAAAACTTATAAAAAACAGCGAATATATAATTGAAAAAGAGGTGCTTATTGATAAACGAAGAGGACGTAATAATCCCGCCAGTTCATTCTAAGGAAAAGCAGAAACGGCTTGAGGAAGGGTTCATCAAAGCAGAAGAGCTGCCTACCTTTGAAGAGCACGAGTTCAAGACAACAACTACGGCTCAGGCAACTGTCACGACTAAGACAAAGAGTGAGGAGCAAAAAGTGCACTACTCACAGCTACCTTTTGACATCGTCCACAAAGTAATAAGAGCCACGTGCATCATTGCCATGCTGCTATGGTTCGTGCTAATCATCTTCATGAGCATAATCACAGAATCCAATCCCTTCTTCACATTAGTTGGCTTGTCTCCAGTGCTCCTTACAATCATAGTGACATATATCTTAGTGGACAAATACCATTTAGAATCAGGATTTCTAATGGTGTTCCCCTTCATCTTCACAGGCGTGCTCTTGGTTCTAGGGTTTGCTAACATGCTTGGAGGAATGGATTATATGCTCCTGGCCAGCGTCAACATAATCTTTGGGATACTATTCGAAGCCATAATCACAGTCCACTACAGTATCCTCAGGCGTAGAAAGAAGATAAAGTCAAAGGAAGCCAAGGAAGAGATTAAGCAGGAAAAGAAGCAAGAAATAACACAAGAAGTCAACCAGGAGAAGAAAATAATAGTAAAGCTTGATGACGATGAAAGCCTGAAAAGCTTTGTGAGCAGCATCGAGGACAAAGCCAAGGCCATAAACGCGGTCATCGGCAGGGTTTACAGCGTCAAGCACGGAGGAACAGAGTTCCTTAGGAAGAAAATAAAGATTGATGCTGAGAACTACAACGAGATTAATGAGCTGAAGAGCCAGCCTCTTGACAAGAGGCGAATCCTGGCCATAGAGCTCCTCAGGAAGATAAAAGATAAGCTTGACTTGTTCATGAAACCCGAGGATGAAGTCTTTGAAAAAGGCGAGATGAAGAGCCTTGTAAACATCGAGAGAGACGTCAATGGCAATGACAAGATAATGGACGTCCTTATCAGGAATGACAAAGACCCTGTGAAATCTTATTATGACGGCGCAGTCGAATTCTGCGACAATGCCCTGGATGAGCTCGTCGCCAATGAGCTTGAAGCCATGAAGGAAAAGGCAGCTGAGCGCAAGCACAGAACAATAGAGCGCGCCAAGAAAGCGATTGAAGAAGCAAAGAAGAAAGATTAATGATTTAATAAAGCTCAGATTTTTTCTTGCATCTTAATTGCCTTTGCCACCCAATAGGAGAGCTCTTTTACGTATTTTCTGGCCTTCGTCACATCTCGCGACCAATCAACGACTACTCTCAGAGGATTTTTTTCTTTAATCAAGCCGCTCACACCAACGTAATGATACCACGAAGGCTCGCCAGCCATATAATGAGAATTTTTATAATGCTGACGGCAATCATTGTATGCAAAAAACAGTGACAAAACATTTTTAGCGCGGGCAAAAAACATAAGATTCATCATACTATTCAAAGTCGTTCCTTCCGATATATATTCATCAATGACAAGAACGTTTTTTCCTTTCACAAGCCGCTCTTGGGATGGGTGATGAAATTTTGCCCCGTTTTTCCCATCTGTCAGGACGAACTGGCATGATACCTTAGCCAGTCCATTCGTATTGAAAAGATGATGGAGAAAGGTGCCTAGTATTCGTGCGCTTGTGTCTGAAAGAAAGATGTAATTTATTCCATTATTCTTCACCAAATCATAGCATTCCTGTCCGAAGTAAAAGAATCTCACGAATTCTTTCTCATTGCAGAAGCCCCCCTTATCTATAAATTCGCAAAACCTGCCGAAATCAGCGCTATTTATAGATTTTATCAGCGAATCCGTATACTCACATTTCCTATAATGATACGCGCTTGGAATTATTTGCTCTCGAAATTTCTCTTCAGACGTATTCAAAAGATACCTGAGCATTTCTTGTATAGCGGGCGTGATTTCTTTGATTATTGCTATGCCTTCCTCCTCGAGAACTTTTATAACTGGCCCCCAGGGATATACGTCATTTTTCCTCATTTCTTCTTCATACAGTGCCCATTTCAGAACATACAGAGCTTTATAATATATTGACGCATGATCATAGAAAGGTCCGCCCCGTTCCACCAGATTTCCCAATTTATTCAGGATCAAATAAAATTTTTCTATCTTACGCGTCCGTTCAGGAGTTTTCCAGCGAAGCGGCTCATCTCCAGGGTAATATTTTTCTATATCCTCAGCTAATTTCTGAATGTCAACTTTCATATATACCATATTTGTGTTCCTCAAACCCGCAAATCATCAGGGCTTATACCTCATAGGCGTCCTTGGGAAGGGAATAGCGTCCTTGATGTTGTCCAGGCCGCATATCCATGATAGGAGCCTTTCCACGCCCATGCCATAGCCTCCGTGAGGCACGCTGCCGTACTTCCTGGTGTCAAGGTAGAATGTATAACTTTCAGGATTCTCTCCCATCTCTACGAGCCTGTTCTTTAGCTTTTCTATGTCGTGTTCTCTCTGGCTGCCACCGATTATCTCGCCGTAGCCTTCTGGCGCTATGAAGTCGCAGCCCTGCACAGTGCGAGGGTCATCAGGAGTCTCCATCATGTAGAAAGCCTTGACTTCCTTAGGATAGTTGGTGCAGATGATGAAGGTGTCGTAGAGAGAGGAAAGCTTGTCCTCTTCTATAGTCCTGAGATCCTTGCCCCAGTCTAGCTCAATCTTGAATTTTTCCTTGAGCAGTTTCAGCGCATCAGTGTAAGTCATCCTTACAAATGGTTTTTTTAGTGCAGTCTCAAGCTTTTTTGTGTCCCGCTCAAGAACCTTAAGCTCTCCCTGGTTCTGTTCAAGCACTTTCTTAATCACGTGCTTAATCGCAGCCTCCCCAACATCCTGCACATCCTTGAAATTGCACCAGGCAATCTCCATCTCGCAATGCCAGTACTCTGTCAAATGCCTTGAAGTCCTCGACTTCTCAGCCCTGAAACTTGGAGCCATGGTGTAAATCTTCTCCAATGCAAAGATGGCAGGCTCTGCATAGAGCTGCCAGGTCTGGGCAAGAAATACGTCTTTCTTGTCAAAATATTCTGCGCGGAAGAGCGTGCTGCCTCCTTCGCACTGCACAGACTGGAATATCGGGCTCTGGTACTCGTAGAATCCATTGCTTCTGAAGTACTCGTGCAACGCCCCAAATACAGTGCTCCTTATCTTCAGGATGGCCGTCATCCTCCTAGTCCTCAGGGCGAGGTGCCTGTTATCGTCCAGGAATTCTCTGTTCTGATCAGCAGTTAATGGGAAGTTGACGCTCCAACCAATCACTGTGAACTCATTCACATCAATCTCATAGCCGCTAGGAGCTCGCTTGTCAGCCTTTATTGTGCCGGTTATCTCCATTGAGCTCTCAATCTGGATTCTGTCAGCTTCCTTGAACTTGTCCTCGCTGAACTTCTCCTTCTTGATGACGCACTGGATAATGTCAGAGACATCCCTGAGCACGACAAACTTCACCTTGTTGCTTCCTCTTTCACGATAAGTCCAGCCCCTTATGCTGACCTTGCCGCTGCCCTTCTTCATAGCTTCCTTGATTGACACGAACTTCATGATAATCACCCTTATTTACCTGTTTAATCGAGAAGATTTTATAAAATTAACTGATTATCATACCGAAAAATCCTCAACCCTTGGTTTTAGCAATGTAAGATAGTCTTTTGTCTTGAGCTTCAACGACTTGGTTCTCTCGCCAGCATTGAATGCCATGAACTCATTCTGAGGAATGGTTTTGTCGACCATTAAGTCAAGCCCAAAGATGTTAGCAAATGGAGGCACTCCGCCAGGGATGCAGCCAGTGAGCTGAGTGACTTCTTCTGGCGTGGCAAACCTCAGGCTCTTCACTCCTAAGATGTCCTTCACCCTCTTGGAATCAATCTTCTTTGCAGCGCTGAGGACAAGCATAACAAACTTATCATCTGCCTTGAGAATCATCGCCTTTGCTCCAATCTTTATGTCCTCTCCGCGAGCCTTGGCAGCCTCCTCGCTTGTGCGGACTTCCTCGTGTTCCTTGTACTCGTAAGAAATCTTGTTCTCGTCAAGAAAAGATTTGAGTTTGTCAAAAGAGCTCATTTTTATGGCATCAGCCTTTCAGTGTCTCTCGGAAAGAGCACACTTTCCCTTATGTTAGGCAAGTTAAGTATAAATTGCGTTAGGCGGTCAATGCCCAGCCCGAATCCTCCATGCGGAGGCGCGCCATACTTGAAAGGAGTCGTATAATAATCGAAGTCTTTCGGATTGAGCCCCTGCTCTTTTATTTGCTTTACCAGGATTTCGTACCTGTGCTCTCTTTGCCCTCCTGAGGATAATTCATTATTTTTGTATTCAAGATCTCCATACCTGGAATATTCACCGTCTACCATGGCGTAGAACTTGACATCTTTTTTAGGCATCTTAGTTATGAAAAAGGCTTCGGTGTGATGTTTTTTCTTCACAATCTCACCTAAGAGCCTTTCTTCCTCTTGCCCTATCTCCTTGGCATTTACGCCTTCTTCTTTTAACAGCTTTAAGCCATCATCATATGTGATCCGGGGAAAAGGTATTTTAGGCGCTTCGTTTTTCACTCCGAGCATTTCCAGTTCTGTTTTGCAGTTCTTGTTGGTGTGCTCTATTAAAAAGACAAGCATTCGCTCTTGGAGCTTGAATATGTCATCTTCATCATTTATGAAAGAAAACTCCAGGTCTAGCTGGGTGAATTCTGTCAGGTGCCTTATTGTATGAGATTTCTCTGCCCTGAAGCTCGGTCCTATCTCAAACACGCGGTCATATCCTGCTATGTTCATCATCTGCTTGTAAAGCTGCTGGCTCTGGGACAAATAAGCTTGCTTACCGAAGTATTCGAGGGCAAAAAGCGTTGCCCCTCCTTCTGCGCCAGAGCCAACTATCTTTGGAGTGTGCATCTCAATGAATCCATTAGCGAACAAGAACTCCCTGAGGCCCATGCTCAAGGCAGACCTTACCTTAAAGATAGCTGCAATCTTGGGCTTTCTCAAATCCAGGAACCGATTGTCCAGCCTCAGTGCCTGATTCGTAGGTATGCCTCGCTCAACCACCTGGATAGGCAGGGCTTCTGCTTTTGACAAGATTTCAAGAGAATGAGTTTCTATCTCGATTTCTTTCTGCGTCACTTCCTCGCTCTTCACATTGGCTTTTTTCACTTCTCCCTCAATGGAAACCACAGACTCAGGAGTTAATTCTGCGAATTTGTTGAACAGTTCCTTGTTCTTTACCACGCATTGCACCACGCCAGAAATATCTCTCACAAGGATGAATTTTATCTTGCTCTGGTCCCTTAATTCGTGAACCCAGCCTTGCACAAGCACGTGCTGCCCTTCTTTTGCTTTCAGTTGATTTACTCTGCTCCTTTCCATTTTCGTCATCATGTTTTTCTCACCAAGCTGTTTGAATCATTAACTTCTTTTTATTAGCAACATCACATCAAAATCTTCACTTCGCAGCCTGCATTGTTCCTGAAAGTCTCTGCGTCGCTGGCATTCCCTATCACGGTACCATAATGCATGGGGATGGCAATCTTGCATCTCTTGAAAGTCTTGGTTGCCTGGGCCGCTTCCATCGCGTTCATGGTATAAGTCCCACCCACAGGAAGCAAGGCGATGTCAACATCAATGTCCTTCATCTCAGGAATTAGGTCAGTGTCTCCTGTGTGGTACACTTGCACCCCATCCATCTCGACAATAAAGCCCACCCACTCATTCTCTCTCGGGTGGTAGTGCTTGTTAAGGTTATACGCAGGCACAGCGGTTATCTTGACTCCGTCAGCATTCACAGTCTTGCCAGGCTCAATAAGGGCAACTCCTTTTATCTTCAGCCCACTCATCTTGCTCTGGCAGTCAGCCACAGTTATCACAACTGTGTTCTCTGTAGCTATCTTGGCGATGTCCTTGGGGCTGCAGTGATCATAATGCTCATGAGTGATGAGTATGAAGTCAGCCTTTTTCATGCTAGGACCCTGCGAGAGCTCAAAAGGGTCAATGTAAACGATTTTCCTGTTCATAATCTTTACAGTGGCGTGATTGAGTAACTCAATATCCAAGCCCATAATCTTCATATTACCACCCTTTGATAATCTTGAAATCATTATCCTTATTTAAAGTTAATGCTAAACCTAACGCTCGAAAAAGCGTGCAATAAAAAGGTTTATATATGCTCGGGCTCAATAATGCTTTTGATAATTACACATAGTGCTATGTAGAGGAAATAAGAAGGGTGGGTTTTTAGATGAAGAAGTATTTGTTAATGCTGCTCATTTCTTTATTCTTAATTATTTGCCTAGTCTTATTTGTGAAAGGCGACCTGAACTGTGCTATTTTGATTGGTAACTCTTGCCCGGCAGGCACAGGCTACAGGCTCATAGGGCTGCAGAACGATTCAGCAGGCGGCTATTCCAATGCGCACGCCCAGAACACCAGCTTTGCCACCTATGCATATTCAGTCTGCTGCAACAACACCAACACAAGCGTCAACATTACCGCTGCCTGCCCTGGAAATACGACTGTTATCAAGCTCTCCAATGGGACAAATGCCCATATTGAGATAGGGACCAATAGCAACTATGCATTTGATGCGTGCCTTGGCAGCAATGTGTCCGTAGTCAACTGCTCTTATGTCGCAGGCACTTGCCCTGCTGGCTCTTCGTGCATACTGAGCATGGTCAACAGTGAAGGGATTAACACAACCAATGCTCACGTCGGGAACTGCTCAACCTATTACCAAAAGGTTTGCTGTAGTATCAACAATAGCGCTCCAACAAAGCCTAACATAACCTATCCTGCCTATAATAACATCACTGTTTTTGAGAGGCAAGTCAATTTCAGTTGGACAACATCAACTGACCCTGAGGGAGGCAATGTGAATTACACTATCAATGCGAGCTGCTCAGCAGCAGGCTGCTCTGCCAGCTGCGTTAGCATAAGCGTAAATGTGACATCAACGAATTACACTGCCGCAGTGCCATTATGTGTTGATTACCCATATAACTTCACTGTGACGGCCTGCGACCAGTTCTGGGCGTGCAATTCCTCCAATTGGTCCAACTTCACAGTGCAGAGCCAGGCAAATATCATATTAGTCATTAACCAGACTAGCTTTGGCACAATGAACATCAATTCCAACAATGACACCACGGATAATAGCCCCACGCCCTTGGTGATCAGGAACATTGGTAATGTTGTTGTCAACTCCTATATCAATGCATCAGGGCTCTTCACTTCTGTAGGAATGGGCTTACGAAATTATCAGTTCGCAGCAGACCTGAACGGCACCACGAGCTTTAACACGAGCTGCTCACAGTACTACACTACGAGTGGCTTTGCCAATATGACCACTACTCCGCAGAACATATTCTGCAACCTTTCATACAATAATGCTAGCACGGCCAATAACCAGGGCCAAATAGAAATCAACATAACAGTTCCTGGCAGCGAGCCTGCCAACCCCATAAATAGCACCTTGTACCTGAATGCTTCCACAACCTATTGCCCTAACGGCTATGGCTGCTAAGAAAAAATGCAAAGGAAAAAACATGAGATGAAAAATAGCAATTTAAGAATAATAAAAAGCGCATCAGTGCTGATTGCCCTAATCAGCTTCCTATTGCTAAGCACAGCATCAATCAACGGGTTAGGTGTGAGCCCTGCCTTTAAGACAGTAAATTTTCAGCCCAATTCAACCCTTGAACTTGAGTTTGAGATAATAAACTCTGAACAGAACACTTTTGAAGCAACCCTGAGCGTCCTTGGCGAGCTCAAGAGCATAATTTTTTTGGAGAAGCCCGTTGTTCAAATCTGCTCTGAGAATTACAGGAACCCCTTTAAAATCATGCTAAAGTTCCCTTCAGAGATGGAGCCTGGCATTCATGGAAGCAGTTTGCAAGTCAATCCGTCCCTGCCCAACTCTGAGACTAACATAATCGCTGCCTATATCACGCCCCAAATACCTATTTATGTCCGAGTGCCCTACCCATCAAAATACGCTGACGTGTCCTTAGCTGTGGTGCCTGTGGATGAAGGAACACCAGTACCTATCTTTGTGCAGTTCGACAACATGGGCTCAGAGGAGATTCTCAAGGCAGGGGCTCAAGTAGAAGTTTATGCTCCTAGTGGAAAGCTCCTGAGCACCCTGAGCACCATAGAGACCAATGTCCTAAAAAACTCCCTTGGAAAAGTCCAGGCAGAGCCCGACCTTGTGTTGAAAAGAGGGGTTTATAGTGCCACTGCAAAAGCATATTATGATGGGATTAACAAGACCATAACAGCTAATTTTACCATTGGAGAGCCGCGCATAAGGATAATGAAGCTTGTGACAAGAGAACTATTGCCTGGCCAGATTAACAGGATTATTTTCAAGGCTCGTAACGAATGGAACACCGCGCTCTCATCAGCTGGCTATGTTCAGATAAGCAATAAACAGAACGAGATGCCTGTTTTCCAGCTCCAGGAAGGTGAGGAAAAAGAGATTGAAGGGTTTATTGACACTACAGGGCTCGCGCTTGGAGAACAAAGCATGAACATAACCTTGGTATATGCTAGCCAGATGAGAACCGACACCTTCGCAGTCAACATCGTGGAAAAAGCCATTAAGATACCTAAGCTGTCCTGGGCTTGGCTGATAATCCTGATTATAACCCTAATCGCAATAGGCGTGCTAGTTTTTATAATCATCAAAAGAAAAAAGGCTTTGAAGGCGCAGCAAGAGAACAAAACGAACGAAACCTTTAAATAGACTATTATAGAGTAGGTAGATTAGAATAATAAAAGAGACGTGAGAAGTTATATGGTAACCTCCGGTGTAGAACAGTCATCATTTAGAGCCACGATTGAATTTTTCAACAAGCTAGGAGTATATGATGTAGTCCTCCCTTTCTTGCTCATATTCACCATCGTGTTTGCAATCCTTGAGAAGACAAGAATCTTTGGTACAGAAAAGGTTGATGGCAAGGACATCACACGAAAGAACCTCAACGGCATGACTGCATTTGTCATGGCCTTCTTTGTGGTTGCATCCACCAAGCTAGTGGCTGCAATCAGCCAGATAATGGCCAACACAGTTATGCTTCTGTTGCTATCCATCTGCTTCCTATTGCTAGCAGGAAGCTTCCATTCAGGAAAAGAAGAGTTCTTCCTGAAGAAGCCATGGAAGAATATTTTTATGATAATAATGTTTGTAGGCATTGTCATTGTATTTTTGAGTGCTTTCAAATATGATGAGCAGAACACCTGGCTGAGCTTCATCTGGTTTAATGTCACGCAGAACTTTAACTCTGTTGTGGTCTCATCCATAGTCCTTGTGCTGATAATGATTGGCTTCATATTTTATGTTACCAAGGAACCCGGCAAGAAAAAAGAAGAAGGAAAGGAAGAATAAGAATAAGCGAGAATCAAAGGTTAATTGTTATATTTATAGAAAGTTATAAAAAGGAATTACAACAAGAACAATAAGTTAAAAAGCTTAAAAGCACATAACCAAAGGAGGCCGATGCAAAATGATGTTTGAAAACTTTATAGTAATGTTGGATCAATGGGGCGTGACAGACGTACTTCTGCCCTTTATCCTTGTGTTTACAATAGTGTTTGCTACACTGCAAAAAACCAAGATACTTGGCGATGGAAAAAAGAATTATAATGTGGTGGTCGCCCTCGTCATGGGGCTCGCAGTGGTCATACCGCATGTCGTGGGAAGATATCCCTTCAACTTTGACCCTGTCAACGTTATCAATACGGCACTTCCGCAGGTGTCAATAATCATTGTGGCAATTATCATGCTCCTCCTAATAATTGGCGTGTTTGGCAACGAGATAGACTTTGCAGGCACCCCTTTGTCAGGCTGGATTGTCATCCTGGCATTTATTGCGGTCGTGCTCATCTTCGGCTCAGCAGTAGGCTGGTTCACCATGCCGCTTTGGCTTATCTTCCTCCAAGACCCAGAGCTCCAAGCATTAATCGTGATGATTCTTGTCTTTGGGATAATAATCTGGTTCATAACCAAGGAAGACAAAAAGGACAAGGATGACCTAAGAGGGTTGCACAAGTTCACTGAAGGATTAGGCAAGGTAATGAAACCAAAAAAATAATTTAATCACTTTTTTATTGTTTTTATATTTTTAACTTGATAGAAAATGGCTACTTTCCTTGACATAGGATTAATCGAACATTTCGGAGTAATCTTCGTAGTCCTAGTAGTATTTCTCATACTCTACGGCTTGCTCGAATATGTAAAAGCCTTTGGCGAAGGCAAGAGAGGGTTGCATGCCATAATATCCTTGATGGTGGCTCTTCTCTTCCTTGTGTCCAAAGCAGCATCCACCATGGTGTCGACCATGGTCCCTTGGTTCTTGGTCGCAGTCATCTTCATATTCTTCACGCTCCTCATGGTCAGGATGTTCGGCGTGGGTGAAGGAGAGCTGAAAAAGCTCATAGGAGACCCTAATGTTTACCCGTGGATTGTTGCATTTGCCATTCTCATACTCATAACAGGCCTAAGCACTGTCTTTGGGCAGGGCTTGCTGGAAAAAGGCAAAGGAGGGACCTCCACAACAACAAATTATACAGGCGGAACAGGCGGGCCGCTTCCAGATGGCACTGGCACCACAAGCACAGCCACAACTAGCTTCTCCACCAACATGCTCAACACATTAAGACACCCCAAGGTGCTTGGGTTAATCTTCATCTTCCTGGTAGGAATGTTCACATTGCTCTTCCTTACCAAGACGCCGTCAAAACTCTGATTCTCGTCTGATGAACCTTATTAGAATTTCAGAAATATTTCTTTCTCGCCGGCAGAAAACCTAAAGAAGCCTAGAGAAGCTAAATGGTTTTTTCTTCTGCAGACTTCTTCCTGAGGGTCATGGTTATTCTGTTCAGCTCATTCACATTTTCTGTGAAGACCGGCAACACCTTTGAGAAAACCTTTTCCATGGCCTTGATCTCTGCACCAACCTCAAGGATGTTCTTGTCGTACTCACCTATCTTGCCTATGAGGGCTTGGTGGAGCTTGTCAAACTCATTGCTGAGGGTTTCAAAGCGCTGCTCAATCTTGCTAATCTTGGACTCAACCTCATTTTTCCACTCCACAATCTTGTTAATATCCTTAGCCAGCTCATCCCATTTCTCCTCAATAACGCTTTCCACTAGTTCCTCAACTTCCTCATTAGTAATTCCCATGCTACTCCCTCCTTCACCATAATCCTGCATTGCTTCCTGCATGCCGGGCTCTGAAGGCATGCCAGCACTCCCTAGGAAAGGGGCAGATTCAGGAGGCATGCCAGCGCCAGACACAAGGTCTGCCTGATTAAGTGCATCAAATATTTGGGTGGAAGAATATCCATTCCTCTGAAGAGCCTGGACTATCTGATTATTGTCAAAGCCCCTGGCCCTCATGGCCTTGACCTGCTCGACAGGCAGGTCTGCTGGTTTGCTAAACAAAGCCCATAACACCTCTTTTGCACTTTCTTTTGTATTCTTTCTCTTTCTTTTTCTTCTTTGAGTGTTTTTTTATAAAATCAGGTATATAAATATTGTGCTGTTGGCAGATTATGCTTTCTTTTCTTTTTCCTTCTGTTCCTTGCCTTTCTGTTCAATTACCCTGCTCAGCTCGTTCCTCGTCACAAAATTCATGGGCTGCCACATATCAACGTAGTGCTCCATCACCTTGAACTCGTTCTTGCTCACCAGGTTCTTCATCTCAGCGCCTATAAGCCTCAGCTTGTCTTTAAGGTCATTCAGCTCCCTCTTTAGCTCGAGCATCTCCTCAGAGAGCAGCTTAATATCTCCTCTCATATCCTTCTCCAGGCTAATCATGCCTTGCTCAGATACCTGAGTCTTGTTCCTGAGCGTGGAATACCTCTCCTCAATAATCCTGAGATTAGCAGCAAGGCTGTTAACATTCTTAGAAATCTTGTTAAAGACCTCAGGGTCAACACCCTGCTTCTTAGGAGGGGGCTGCGCAGGAGGAGGCGGGCTCATCTCTTGTGGAAAAAAATTAGGCTCAACCATCTTTTCAGTTCCTGAATACTCTCTTATAGTATTTAATCTTTTTGGATTTCATACTAGCCGCAGCCAAAGCACTCTAAAATCCTAACTATCAAACCATCTTTATAATTATCAACAAAAGATTTCAAAAGATTTATATATCTCGCTTGGCGTATTTAATCTTGGTTAGATTAAGCTATAAAAACAATTAAAAAAATATCAAAAAGAGGGTGGAATTTGGCGCTTTTCGACAAGGGAAAAGCAGGACTTGCTTTCGAAATCACAAGAGAAGGAGAGGACGCCATTCTTAAGGTCAATTGCGAGAACCTCACCACAGTGCCTTCTCTAGAGGATAATGGAAGCCTCATGGCCTTCACAATGGAGAGGCTGATAGAGAACAAGGCAGCGACCAAGATAATCTTCATCCAGAAAAGGGATTATGAGTATGATTATGCCCAGACGCGGATGCTCATGGAGATTGCGCTGCTCTACAACCAACTCATAAAGCAAAAGGACTTGTTCAGCTATGAATCTATACGCCTAAAGACTTCCCCGCGATTTGTCGGCGCCATCTACAATCAGATACACAATCTAATATTTGACACATTGAAAAAAGACCCCATAACCTGCTTTGTAGAGCTCACAAGAATTCTAAGGCACGAAAAAATATTGCTTGACTCAGAGCAAGGTGAATCAGTTCAGGCGCACAAGCTCTATGCCAAACTCCTGACCTATCTGGTTGAGCAGATGGACAAAACTAGGCTCATAACAGTTGCAAAGCCATACCTTCCAGGGCACAAGCCCTTTGACAGGACGATTTACAACAAGATATTCGCGCCCACGATAAAGCCTGACTTCATGTTCACCAAGCTCATGGCAACTTATCCCAAGGGCGCCTCTGAGCTGGATAATTACCGCGTAGGGGAGAGCGAAGTAGTAATCTTTGCATTGGATGAGAATGTGCAATACCTCTACCATCTCACGCCGCCAGAGTTCAAGATTAAAGAAGAGCACTACGAGCTCCTGGATTTAGCCAGGAATATCATTGCAGAGCACAAGCCCACAAGGCAGGAATTCATAGACCCTGAAAGGATGAGAGAAGTGTTCTACAATGTTGGCCACGACCTCCTTGAAGAGCTTGCAGGCTACAGGAACGTGAAGCTCACAGAAGAAGAGCTGAATGAGCTTACCATGGTGCTCATTAGGTATACTGTCGGCTTTGGGCTTATAGAAGTTCTCCTTGCAGACCCCAAGATCCAGGACATCACCTTTAACAGCCCAGCAGGCCAATCCCCACTCTTTATCGTGCATCAGGACTATGGCGATTGTAGGACTAATATTATCCCGAGCATCAGCGATGCTGAGAGCTGGGCTTCAAAGCTCAGGATGATAAGCGGAAGGCCATTGGACGAGGCGAACCCTGTGCTTGACACAGAGATAACCATACCTGGCATTGCAAGGGCGAGAGTGGGAGTGATTGCCCCGCCGCTCAACCCTTTTGGAATTGCTTATGCTTTCAGAAGGCACAGGGACAAGCCATGGACCCTGCCTTTGTTCATGCATGCCAATATGCTTAACGCTCTCGCAGCAGGACTTATTAGCTTCCTGGTCGATGGAAACCGGACTTTGCTGGTCGCAGGGACAAGGAGTGCTGGAAAAACCAGCCTGCTGGGAGCAGTGATGATAGAAATCATGAGGCGTTACAGGATAATCACGATAGAAGACACTCTCGAGCTTCCGTCTGACAGCCTGAGAAGCCTTGGCTATAACATCCAGCAGTTGAAAGTGGCATCTGCGCTCTCAAAAGGAACAGCAGAAGTGCCTGCTGATGAAGGCATAAGGACAACGCTCAGGATGGGAGATTCTGCTCTAATCGTCGGCGAAGTCAGGAGTACAGAAGCAGCTGCTCTCTACGAAGCCATGAGGGTCGGAGCCCTTGCTAATGTTGTCGCAGGAACTATTCATGGCGACAGCCCTTATGGCGTGTTTGACAGGGTCGTTAATGACCTTAAAGTCCCGAAGACGAGCTTCAAGGCGACAGACATAATCATCGTCGCCAACCCCATCAAGAGCCCTGATGGATTGCACAGGTGGAGGAGAGTAACCCAGATAACCGAGGTAAGGAAGGAGTGGGATGATGACCCATTGAAAGAGCACGCCTTTGTTGACTTGATGAAGTACAATTCAAAAACAGACCAGCTAGAGCCTAGCGACGAGCTAATCAACGGTGACATCGACATATTGAAGGCGATAGCAGGCAATGTCAAGGATTGGGCTGGTAACTGGGATGCTGTGTGGGATAACATCATGCTTCGCGCCAAGATAAAAGAGACGATGGTGAAAGTTGCAGAGGAAGAAAAAAACCTCGACCTCCTCGAGGCGAGGTTCGTGATTAAGTGCAATGACCAGTTCCACTTAATATGCGACAAGGTGAAGGACAAGACAGGAAAACTGGATTCCAACAGGATATTCTTCGAATGGAATGAATGGCTGAAAAAAGAGGTCAAGAAAGAGAAGAAAAGCAAAGGGTCTGGCTTAGAATATTAGCTTAGAGTATTAAAGCCAGGACCTGAAATAAAGGCCTTGGCAAGCCAAGGCTTAAGATGCGCAGAAAAAGCAGACTGAGATAAGAAGCAGACTTAGATAAGAAAGGTTCATTAAATGGCAGAGGACAGTGACACAATAGAGCAGTTAAGGGAAAAGTACGAAAAGGAGATAAGGAGAAGCTTCAAGGAGAAGGAAGATGACAAAGCCTCTCCGCAGCAAGCGCCAGCCATAACTTCTAGGCAATATGCCCAGTTCAAGAAAGATAATACTCCTCCTCACATGAGCGCCTATGAGACGATGTGCAACTGGTCTGCCAGGTTCATGAAGATAGAGCCTGACAAGAAAAAAATACCTGACATTGAAGAAGCAATCAAGATATGCCACCTTGAAGTCACGCCGGCAGGAGTGACCAGCTTCTCATTCCTCGCGCCAATGATCCTGGCATTTGCAATCATCTTCTTTACCTACATCCTCCCCTCAGTCCTTTCCCCTGGCAGTGGGAGCATGTTCTTCGTGCTCTTTGCAATAATGGCAGCACTCGGGCTCATCCTGCCACTTCAGAAGTTCCCTTACTTCATGGCCAATAACTGGAGGATGAAGGCAAGCAACCAGATGGTCCTCAGCATTTTCTATATCGTTACATACATGAGGCACACCAGCAACCTCGAAAGAGCACTCAGCTTCGCAGCAGAGCACCTAACTCCGCCCCTTTCTCTTGACATTAAGAAGATTCTCTGGGATGTGGAGTCTGAGAAATTTGATTCGCTCAAAGAAAGCCTTGATGATTACCTCCAGACTTGGCGCAAGTACAACATGGAGTTCATAGAAAGCATGCATCTCATCGAATCATCCCTCTTTGAGACGACAGAAGGAAGAAGGTTGGATGCCCTTGACAAATCACTCCGAGTTATCCTGGATGAGACCTACGAGAAGATGCTTCACTACGCCCACAACCTAAAGGGCCCAATCACGGCGCTTCACATGTTGGGAATCATACTTCCCATCCTTGGCTTAGTAATCCTTCCGCTCATGGTGAGCTTCATGCCAGAAGTGAAATGGTATCATCTCTTTGTGCTTTATAACATCGTGCTGCCGGTGATTGTCTATTACCTAGCAAGGAACATACTCTCAACAAGGCCGACAGGCTACGGCGAGAGCGACATATCAGAAACCAATAAGGAAATAAGAAAATATAGGGAAATCCTTATTCCGATAGGAAAATCAGAGCTGAGGATAAGCCCGATGATAGTGGCAGTGATAATATTCGGAGTCCTGTTCTTTATAGGCATATTACCCATGATAATGCACGCCGCCATGCCAAGTTCGGACCTGGTGTATATAGGAAGTGGAGAAACTTTTGATGAAAAAATCAAGGTTATTGATTCTCTCACCGATGATGAAGCTACATTTTATTTCCTCGGCTACAGAGATGAGGTATTGAATGGGGAAAAAACAGGAAGAGTAGTGGGACCGTTTGGATTGGGAGCAACAGTGCTCAGCCTCTTTGTAGTCCTAGCATTCGGCTTAGGAGTAGGCTCTTATTTTCATCTCAGGAGCAAGAACGTGATAAAGATAAGAGAGCAATCCAAGGCCCTTGAGCAGGAGTTTGCCTCTGCATTGTTCCAGCTCGGCAATAGGCTCGGGGACGGGCTGCCTGCAGAAATCGCTTTTTCAAAAGTCGCAAGTGTCATGGAAGGCACTCTCAGCGGGAAATTCTTCGGGTTGGTAAGCATTAACATCTCCAAGATGGGCATGGGTGTTGAGCAGGCTATTTTTGACAACAAAAGAGGAGCGCTTGTTTATTACCCATCCAATATTATTGAGAGCAGCATGAAAGTGCTCGTTGAAAGCAGCAGGAAAGGGCCGTTAATCGCGAGCCAGGCAGTGATTAATGTTGCAGAGTACATAAAACAAATCCACCGAGTTGATGAGAGGCTAAAAGACCTCATGGCAGACATTGTGAGCAGCATGAGAAGCCAGGTCAGTTTCTTGACGCCGGCAATTGCAGGCATAGTGGTCGGCATAACAGGCATGATAACCCAGATAATAGGCCACTTGTCTCTCAGGCTTGCTGCTTTGTCTGCTGAAGCAGGAGAATCCAGCATACCAAGCTCAGGCTTGCTGGGCATGTTCGGCACAGGCATACCAACCTATTATTTCCAAGTGGTGGTAGGATTATACGTCGTCCAGATAACCTACATACTATCCCTCCTTATCAACGGGATAGAGAACGGAAGCGACAAGCTCAGCGAGAGATACATCGTAGGCAAAAACCTTCTAAGGACATCCATAACCTATGTGCTGGTAAGTTTGCTAGTCACACTGCTCTTCAGCATTGTCGCCGGTTCAATACTTTCTAACTTCACAACCACATAAGGAAGAACCTGTTCTGGAATTCAAAGGAAGGTTTATCAATAGACTTGAATTCCTTGTGCTAGCAAGAAATGATTGTCAAAATACAGCCAAAAAATATTGAATACGGCAAAAAGATTCAGCAGTGGTGCTTATTACCCTATACAAAGCATCCTCATGGATGCCCTAACTACGGGCATGAAAGGCATCTCAATGGGATAAGGTATGATTTGAAGCCCAGAGTGATAAGGGTGTGCCCCCCAACCAAGGTCTTGATTGATAGGATACTTGATTTCTCAAAGCCACTCTATGTGATTTATAATGAATTCGAAGTAGGCAAGGATGCAGAGGAAAGAAGATTAAATTGCCCAAAACTAAAAACTCCAGGAGAATGGTACAATCTCAGGTACTGGCAGAACAGGGCAAGAGCAGAATTATATTCTGAGGCTGCAAAATTTCTAGATAAAAACCCAGCAGCCATTGTTGATTTATGCCCAGAAGCCCATGGTGTTAACCTTGTTAAGCTGATGTACAAAATAGACGTGAACCTTAAATTCGGCAGCTGGCCACTAGAGCACTCCCTTGACAAGTGCGTCTATCAAATAGCGCTGGGTGGAACCCCTGGGAAAAAAGCTCTATTTCTTCAATCCAAAAAGAATAAAAGATGGGCTGAGAGATGACAGAAAAATTAAGATTTTTCTGAACCTTCCTTCCATTTCGCTTTGCTCAATGGGCCGGGAGGGATTTGAACCCTCGACACCACGGTTTCGAGGCGTTGAAAATTTCTTTTCTGCGCGCTTCAGCCGTGTGCTCTCCCAGTCTGAGCTACCAGCCCAACCTTTAAGAAAGGTTGATCAAAAAACTTGAGGAGGATGTTCACTGCGTGAAATCCTCCGAACTCTTGATTGTTATTCGGTAACACTTGAGATTAGAGGAGGATTTATAAATCTTTTTCTAAAGAACAAAACCCTTTATCTGGTAAGCTTTCTGCATGAGCTCCATGACAACCCTGTGAGTGTTTGCCCAGGCAGCATTTTTTATTGCGCCAATCATCATCTCGACGTACAGATCCTCATTTTTGCAGGTGGGAATCACTTGTTCTTTTAAGACTTTATACAAGCTTTTTGCATCTTCCAAGTCATTGCTCTTCCACAGATTGCTTTCATCTGGCTCAGGGCCCACCGCCCATACTCCTTGCCTTTTTCCATTGATGATAGGTGCCTCAACCACCCATCCATCAAGTGTAGAAATGGTTGGTACCCCGCTGTGTGCAGCTTTCATGCCTGATGTGCCTGAAGCCTCATACGGCCTTCTGGGAAGATTCGTCCACGCATCAGAGCCTGATATCATGGGTTTTGCAATTTCTTCATTGTAGTTCTCTAGGAATGCAATGTTGACTTTTCCTCTGAGCTGCTCAGCAAAGTTGAGGACATTGTTTATTATCTGCTTTCCTCGCCCATCTCTTGGATGCGCTTTGCCTGCAAACACGATTTGTACTTTGCCCTCGCATATGTCAATGAGTTTCTGTAAATCGTAGAACAGCAAGTCACCTCTTTTATAGTCTGCGAAGCGGCGTGCAAAGCCAAGAGTTATCAGGTTTGGGTCGAACTTGGCATCGCTGTAAGCATTAATATAATCTACAAGCCTTTGCTTGGCTTTTCTGTGTGCATTGAGCAATTTTGATTTGGGAATTTTTTCAGCGTTAATCAGGACACCAGGGTCTTTTCTCCACTCAGGAAGATATTGGTCGTATAGTTCCTGGAATTCTGGGCTAGTCCAGGTGTATGAATGAACGCCGTTAGTTATGGAATCAATCTTGTGATAAGGAAACATATGCCGAGAAACTTTTGCATGGGTTTTAGAGACTGCGTTCGCGTAGCGGCTCATATTCAACGCAAGGAGCGTCATGTTAAGATTGTCATTGCCGGCAAGGGCTTTTATGTCAATGCCATCTAGATAACTGCTCATTATTGAGCATATCTTGTCATAATCAAACCTGTCATGGCCCGCCTCAATTGGCGTGTGGGTGGTGAAAACTATTTTTTCCTTTGCTGCACTCTTACCATAGCGCTTTAGCATCTCAAGCGCTGCAAATGCTCCATGGCCTTCATTCAGGTGCAGCACTTCTGGTAGAGAGTATTTTTTCTCAAGTGCATGGGCCATCCTGACGCCGCCTATCCCTAGAATAATCTCCTGGCAGATTCTAGCATAGCGCCGGTCATTTGGTTCTTCCCTGTAAAGCGTGTCACTAATGCGTTCATCCCAGTAAGGGTTTCCATTGCACCTGGTGCTGAGCAGGAGAGCCGGATTCTTCAAGCCGGTTATGCCCTCATGCTCATAGAGCCAGGCTCTGACCTTAACATCCCTGCCTTCAATATTCACAGTCACCCTTTCCTCAAGCTTTTTCATGTGTTGCTCAGGATTATAGGGCTCATAAACTTCCACCTGCTGCTTGTCCTTTATTTTCTGGGTGAAATAACCATGGTCATATAGGTTGGATATGACTCGCAGGGGTATGCCAAGATCTGTTGCTGACTTGAAAATATCACCTGAGAGAATGCCAAGCCCTCCAGAATAGATGGGTATATCAGGGCGAATCCCGACTTCCATTGTGAAGTAGTCTATTAGTGTCTGTGTTGTCAAAGCAAACCCTTCAATGAATTTAAAGAATTTTCTTGTTATTGTTTTTTGTTGCTTTTTCTTAATTTACTTCAAGTCCTCAAACTTGGCGTCTTCATTAATAAGAGCCCTGAGCACTTCCTTTAGCTTCTTAATCTTAATCCTGATTTGCTTCTCAGTGTCCCTATCCCTGACGGTAACATCAGGCTCTTCCTTTTCTAGGGTCTCGAAGTCAACGGTGATGCAAAATGCAGTGCCGGCCTCTGCTGCTCTTAAGTATCTCCTTCCAATTGCTCCTGTCTCGTCATAGGTGCACAAGAAGTCCTTTTGCAGCAGCTCATAAACTTCCTTTGCCTTGGCAACAAGCTCTGGCTTCTTCATCAAGGGAAGCACAGCAATTGGCACTGGGCTTAGATGATATGGGATTTTGAAAATGGTCTTGCCTTCTTCCTTTTCCTTTTTTTCATAAAAAGTATCGAGAAGAGCAAACACCGGCCTGTCTGTGCCAAAGGCTATTTCAATAACATGAGGAACATATTTCTGGCCAGTTGCCTCGTCAAAAGCCTCAAGAGCTGCTCCGCTGAACTTAGCATGCTGCTTCAGGTCATAGTCAGTCCTGTCATGTACGCCGCACATCTCCACCCAGCCAAAGCTTCGCGTCTTGATTTCTACATCCCAGGCATCATCTGCATAGAATGCCTTCTCATCAGGGAAATGCTGCCTCATCCTTATATTATCAGCCGGTATGCCTGAGTTTATGAAAAGCTTGTAAGCCACATTAATAGCCCAAGCATATGCCTGGCTTTTGAAGAATTCTTTTTCCAACGCTTCCTTTAGGCTTATCTTTTCAACTGGCTTGTTGGTTTCCTGGCTCTGCCAGTTCCACAACGGGAGGATATCATTTTCAACGCTCTTGAACCTTTCAAAATTATTCTTTAGCTCTTTCTTGATGAACAATTGAGCTTCTGCCTGGGTGAATTCTCTCATTCTGACAATGTGCTGCCTGGGGCTGATTTCGTTCCTGAAAGCCTTGCCTATCTGGAAAACGCCGAAAACAGGCTGCCGCCTGAAGAAATCACTAAACCTCAGGAATGGAAGATAAGTCGTGGTGGCTGTTTCTGGGCGATTATAAGCTTCCTGGTCAATGCCCACTGTAGTGCGCATCATAAGGTTGTGCTTTTTTATTTCAGGGTTCAAATCACTTCCGCAGCTGGAGCATTTGATTTTCTTCTCTGCAATAAATTTCAAGTATTCCTCTGGCTGCTTGAAATGCTTGGTCTCAGGATAGTCGCCGAACAAGTTGTCAAGCCTGAAATTAGACTTGCACTTAGAGCAGGCGATTATGGCGTCAGTAAAGCCTCCGAGGTGTCCCGAGGCCTCCCAAACCTTGCGTTCCATTATAATAGGGCACTCGACTTCAAAGAATTCCTCTTTCTGCAAGGTATCCCTTATAGCCTTTTCAACGCAATTCTTGAGCAGCTTGCCCAGAGGTGCATAAGTGTAGAACCCCGCTGTACCGCCGTAAATCTCAGGCTCAGGTCCCCATATAAAGCCCTTGCGCTGCATAAAGCTGACTAGCTCTTGCAAGAACTCCTTTTCCTCGTTATTACTATTCTTAACTGTTTTCTTTTCTTCTTTTTTCTCTTCCTTTTTAACTTCTTTCTTATCAGCAGCTTTATCTTTGCTCATAAGAGGAGAATTAGTCAAGAAGATTATATAAAGTTATTGAAAAAACATTATTACTCTGGCTTATTCCAGAATGAGAAAAAATTATGCAGTTCTTGTTCAGGAACATTTCCTTTCATTAACTCAGAGATTAGATAATCCTTGGTGGGAAGATTTTGCCTTTGATTTATTAGCTTCCTAAGGTTAATGTCCTGTCTTTCAATTTTACGAATAAGCCTTTCAGGCTTTTCTTTGCCGAGTTTGATGTTTTCCATGGACCTGACATAGGCCCTGGGTCTCCAGAATGCCAAGGCTGAGGTTTGCGATATGGCTTTGTTTGTCCTGTCGTCGTAGAATGTAAAACAGCCTCTTTCTTTTAAATAATGCCCGTGCTGTCCTAAGTCTTCTAAGATGAGCTCAATTGAGATTCTGTCCACCCAGAAAACAGATCTTTTCCACTCAAACTTTTCAGGAACATCTTTCCCTACTAATCTGGAGTTGTCACGTATTAAGCTTGAAGCAGCGTGATATGTTTGTTCCATTGCAATAAAATAATGTAATGCATGCCAGAACGGATGGACATATGTCAGAGTGATAAAATAAGGATCGAATTTTCTTAACCTTTTTTGAAAAACATGAGTCCTGAAAACAGGCTTGCTCTTGTACTGAAACACCGTGCCGATTACAGGCATTCCTGAGTGCACCGTGTGCTCATTTTCAGGAGCATCCTTTGCAGTCAGAGGTTTCCAATTACCATGGTACTCTTCCATTTCTTTGATTGTTAGCACATCCTCAAGTTTCATTAACTACTCATAGATAGATACAAATACATTAATTTTATAGCGACATATGTCGTGTTTTATTCAAAGAAGTACGGGATTAGCTTCTCCTCGGCTTTCCTGAGATGAACTTGAAAGGTAGAATAACTTATTCCTGCCATTTTAGCCAGCGTAGGCAAATCAACTTTTCTGGGAGAATGATAATACCCCTGTTTTATTGCCAGTTCCATAGCCTGTTTTTGTTTATCAGTTAAATCCGGGTGAACTTTCATTACAGATATTGATTTAATTCCTTTTTGCTGTATTGATATCAGCTTCCCTTGATACCTTTTATTTATCAATTTGATAATTTTATTCAAAGGTTCTCTTTGAAAACAGCCAATTGTTGTTATTTCATAGCCATATTCTGAAATCAATGCTGGAGCCAGGTGAATTATTTCTTTATTATATATGTCCCTTGCATAGATTGGTTCTTTAATTGTTCCTATAAAGAAATCATTATTTAATTCAAAATCAATTGTTCTGGCTTCTTTTTTTAATTCTTTAACAAACCTTTTTTTGTTCTCTTCCCTTCCTAACAGGGTTCCTGCTATATGAACAATAATCCAGTCCTTCTCATAATAATAAGAAAGGGGAAAACCAAATAAATTTACTTTATGCTTGGCAGTTTTACTTCCAATTAAGGTTCCTTTTCCACTAAGCTTTATTCTCGCAACCCACATATGCAACACGACAAATGCCGTGTCTTAAAAATTTTATTGTTTTCATCTCCTCAGCCACTCAACCTGCTCGCTGTCAAGATCCAGGTAATGGGTTAGCTTGTCAGACTCTTTTCTGTTCTTCTTATAAATAGGTCTTAAATAAGGCAGGGTATCCTGCAGTGCACGCCTAGTGCTGGTATGAGTCTTATCTCCGATTTTCTCTGCAATAGACTTCTTTTTCAGGTTCTTCTGCTTGGCAATCCACAGCTTCAGGATCCTGGTGGTAGGCTTGTAGTTCACAAAGCTCTTGTACTTCTCATCCTTGGCAACAGCCACCCCTGCGCTGAGAAGATTATAGCAGTAGACATAGAACCTGTAGTACTGCCATCTCATAATCCTGCCTTTGAAGATATCAGCTCTGCTCAGCGCATCAAATCCTCTGGCTAAGTCCGCGGGCTTGGTGTACTCATGAGGAAGATTCTCATCCATCCACAAGAATATCTTGTCCAGGTCCTCGTCCACATTGTCAAAAGCCTTTAATGCTATGTCAATGTCAGTTGTCTTAAAAACTTTGACCAAGGCTTGTATTATGCTATCTGTCCTGTCCCTGTCGCCATACTCCTCAACCTCTTTCCTTGTCAGCTTCCTGTCATCAGCAGCCAGGCTCTGCAAGTCATTGATAGCAGCTCTCATGTCTCCGCCAGCCCTCCTGGCGAGCATTATCAATGCCTCTTCGTCATACCTGATTTTCTCATCCTTACAGATGTCTTTCAGAACCTTGAGAATGCTGGTATAAGGCCTTGTCCTGAATTCCAGCAGGATTGACTTTTTTCTTAGGCTTGAGAGTTTCTCATTATAAGGGTCATTGGTGACAAGAATGATTGGGTAAGAGCTTGTTTCAATAAGCTTGAGAATAGCCTGAACTCCGCCCCTGTCCTCTTTGCCTGCAATCCCATCAAGCTCATCAACAAGGATAATCTTGCTCTTGAAGAACAAGCTCATCTGCTTGGAAGCATTACCCAACAAAGCATCAATCTGGTCAGCATTCCTGGTGTCGCTCGCATTAATCTCAGCTAATTCGTAACCCAGTTCATGCGCCAAGGCATATACGCTGCACGTCTTCCCTCCGCCGCTTCCTCCATAGAGCATTAATGCCTTTCCTTTCTTGAAACGGGTGATGAACTTGCCGAGCTCAGCAAGAGCAAGGTCAAGCCCATCCACCTGGCTCAGCTTCTTCGGAGAGTACTTCTTCACCCAGGACATATGCTCTGCTTGAATCATAATAAAAAAGAAAAAACAAAGAGTTTATTAAGCTTGTTCTTTAGTTTCTTTTCATATCTTTTCTAGGTCACTTCTTCTTAAGGTCCAGATATGAGGCATTGGATCAGGCCTGGTAGGATCCAAAATCACCGGTCTCTCCTGAACCTTGTGCTGAGCACCAATGTAAACCACTGTTTCCTTGAGCACCAAGCCAGATCCTGTTATTCTGTCCTCCTTATGAATAGGGAAGCAGCGATCCTTGCCTGTCTGGTCAAATGGCCTGTGAGTCTTGCCAAAACTCTTGCTTATCTCTACATCCTTGCCAAGGCTTAGCGAGTCAGACACGTCCATGTTGCTGCCCTTGAGGTCTTCAATGAGCTTCTCTGCGTCTTCCTTGGAGAATGCTATCTTCTCGCTTCTATAGGCCACTGCGTCGACAGCATAGCTGTTGAGCAGCCTCTCGCCGTGCTTGCTCAAGGTCCTTGCCTTGTCAAAAACATCAATAAAGGTTGATACCTTGCCTTGCTCATCCTGCACAGCAGCAATAAACCCTACCTGGCCAGGCATATAATCAAAAGCCTTGACAAATTCGCCCATCTCTTTTCTCCTATCAGTGTAGATTTTTCCAAAGTCCTGGCTTCCAGAGTGTACTCCTGTCTTTGAGAGATAATCGGCAACTTGGTTCCAGGTGCCGGACTGGCCTACACTCCCAGAAAAGCACTTGCTTATCCCGCTCCTTATGTCTGCAGATAATATCTCCTGGCTCCTGAACCCTTCATAATCATACTTGCCGTAATTCCATCTTCCATGCTCAACGCAGTGAACAGGGATGTTTATCTTGCCCGCATCCTTGTCTATTAGGGCGTTCACTGTAATCATCCTGTTCTGCTTGCCGCCTACAACATACTCTCCCTTAAGAATGAGTATGGGCTCATCAGATTCAACATATGCTGTCAGGTTGTTAACGCTGCCGTACATGTTAGCTTCTTTTATTACAAAAGAGCTGTCATCAATGGCCTCTGACAAGAGCTTGTATTCCAGCTCGCTTTTCTTTCCTTGCTTTATTAATGGCACAATGGCCATGTTCTTGTACCTTTGCACCCGGCCCAATTCAAGATTGTCCAGGTAATCACAAATGTTTTTTTCTTCCTTCATGCTTATCAGCCTCCTATTTTAAGTTGTAAACATAAGAAATGGATGAAAAGATATATACTTTTTTCATACACAATGTACTTTAGTACATTCTTATATATTTTAGAAAAATTTATATACTAATGCTACTTTCATCTATTTATGAAGCGAAAATTAGTACAGCACGGCTATAGCTCGCTAAGCATAACCCTGCCCAACAAGTGGCTGAAGCAGTTCAGCCTGAAAAAGGGAGATGAGGTTGATGTTTCACAACATGAAAAAGACTTGGTCGTCTCAACTGGCGAGAAAGAGGAAAGCCAGAAAAAAACCTTTGACGTCACAGAATCAGGCATATTCACCAAGAACAACCTCAACCACCTATATTTATTAGGCTATGACGAGCTGGAGATAAAATTTGATGATGAGAAAACACTACAGGATATCAAGAGCAGGGTGTCTGAGTGCATTGGATATGAAATAATTGACCAGAAGCCCAACAAAGTATATATCAAGAGCATTGCCACAGCCTTAGAATCAGACTTTGACCTCCTTCTTAGAAAGGCATTCCTCATAACAAGCGAAATGGGGAAAGAAGTGCTGGAAGCGGTTTCTCGCCAGGATTATGCAAAACTCAAGGAACTCAGGCACTTAGAGGCTATTAACAACAGATTCGCTATGTGCTGCGCTAGAATACTAAACAAGAAAGGACACCCTAATTATAAGAGAACACTGCAGATTTATGAAGTAGTGAAGCAGCTTGAGAGGATTTGTGACGAATACAAGTACATCTGCGACTTGCTGGCAGAGCATAATGGTAAACTGGCAAAGCCCATTTTGGACTTGTTCAAAAAGACCAATGACTACTATTACTCATTCTATAAGCTGTTCTATAAGTTTGAGCCAGAGCTGAAAAAACAAGTATATGACCACAGGAAAAGCCTGCTCAAAGAGGGAGAAGAGCTCTTGACAAAATCAAAAGGCAAGGAAACAGCCCTGGTTTATCATCTCATGAACCTGATAACCAAGACCTATGATGCAGCAGGGGCATATTTTGCCTTTATTCTTTGAAATTTTTTAGAAGTATAAAGAATAATTTAATGTTTATGTAGTTATGGGCTTCAAATAAGCAAGCTTCGGGCTTGCCTTGACTAATGCAACAACCTTCTTTTCAAGCTCATCCACGATTTTAGCTCTAGACCCGCTGAATATTTCCTTGGCCCTGTTGGAAACTGCTAGGTACTGCTCAAAGTGGTAAATTGCCTTGCTCTTTCGCTCCTCTGTCTTCCCGCCCTTGTCCTGAGTCCATATCTGGTCTCCAATCTTGTAGAGATGAGCCCTCAGGGTTTCAATCATCATCTCCATGTTCATGACCTTAGAGGCTAATCTCATATCCATCCCGCTGAGCTTGCTCATTTCGTTGAACTTTGAAAGATAATCATTCTGAAGCCTACTCTGTACCTCTTCCCACTTAAGGGAATGCGGCCTGGCCCTTGCAACGCAGGAAGCGAACATGGCAAGGTCATCTGCTGAGAAAGCCCGCTTTCTTGCCAATTCATAGTCGAGGATGAAATATTCGAATATAGTGCTTCCTCTCCTGACATTGTTAGGTGTGAAGTCGCCTTGCACAAAGTAAAGGTTCTTTTCTCCCTCGATTTTTTTCAGCACAGAATATGCGTTCTTGAAATCCTTGACTAGCCGCTCATCACCCACGCCTAGGTGCTGCAAGAACCTATCCTCAATAAGCAAGTCATGGTCAGTATCCTCTAATTCCAGGCCGTACTTGTGCTCTAAATCGTCCAGGTGAGCAGTCGCTTTTACCTGCATCTCTGCCATGAGCCTGACGATTGCGCTTGCTGTCTTAAGGATGTGCTCGTTGTTCAGTATCTTTAGAAGGTGCGAGTAGTTCTCATTGCCCGCTTCATGACTTAGTACCTTGTTCTTGAATGAAGGCTCTTTGAGTATGGCATATCTGTGCGGATATTCTTCTTCTCTTAGGTTATACCCGAGAAGAGAAGCAACAGGGATGCCCAAATCTGATAGGAATTGTGGAATAATAAGGTCTTTTCTCTTGCATCTCTCATTATCCTCGTAGTCCTTGATGAAAACCCTGCCTAGCAATTCTTGGTCTTCCCCGTGAAGGAAATAAGCTATGCTCACAGGGATTCTTGTGATTGAAGGAAGCGTGATGTCGATGTCTCCTAGAGGCTTTATTATCTGGAGCTCAACATTCTTATAATATAGGTTGAGCACATTGGTTAAGGCTTCGATGAATTCTGGCTTCCTCATAGTGCTGTCGCTTCGAATGTAGGTTGATTTTAACTTGCCTCCGATCACAACGCCTCTTGTGGCTGCAAAACTCCTTTCCAGAGACTTTACTTCAGGTTTTTCTATCATCCCATAGACATGCTTGACCTCGCCCGGCCCATAGTCTAAGGATAGAACAGCTGTTCCTAGCAATTCACCCTCTGTATTATATTCGCTAACAGGCAGCGTGTCACTCAACTTTTTCAAATACTCAGTTTTCTTGTCTTCCATTCTAATCATCAAGTAAGCTAACCTTTTTTAAATAAAATGTCCATGCACAAAATACATTTTTTGTTACAAAAAATTGTGCAGGTTTAAAGTTTCATACTTTAGCATGCAATTTTTTGACCAAAAATTTGCAATGAAGCAAGGAGCGTAAAGCTCTATTGCTTGTAGTGGAAATAGTTCCGGTAGCGAATTTTTGTTACAACTAAGTAATAGTTACCGATTTATATGTTTTTTGGTCGATTACAAGCTAGGTTAATTAAGAATTCAGTGCAGCGCGTACAGCCCTTCTACAAGCATCATCACACCCAGAATGAGTGGAATATTGCCTTCTAGGAAGTCTCCTCCGAAGAGCACAGCTCCAAAATAAGCTAGGGGAGGAGCCATGAATACAACAAAGGTTATGATGTTCATGACTGTCAGCTTGCCATTGTGTGCCTTGGCAAATATTATGTTGAGCAACTGCAAGGTAATCATCAGGATTGCGCCTACAAGGACCTTGTTAAAAGGCATATCAATGCTCAGAACCTTTGTTGCTTCAAGAATAATCAACAGGCTGAAGGGCAGCATTGCAATAGCAAATACCTTGTTGATTAAAGTCATGATATGAACTTAGGCTTGGCTATTAATAAACTTTTTGCAAAAAAAGAACCACAAACAATCACTTTTTTAAACTCTGATGGAAAACCAACCTCAGGGTGATTATATGATTGTTACACAAAAACGGAGTTTTTTGGAACAACAAAATAAAAAATTTTGAGTGCCAAAAACAAATTTTTGAGCACTCCAAAATTTCATGGAGGTGAAATTTTGATTGAATATGGGGAATTCAAAGGCAACAAGATGATTATCATCAAGAGAGACGAGAATGACAAGTTTCCATTCCAATTCGGCAAGGGCAAGGCAAAATTAATTGTCGAGAACTGGGAAGCAATCAAAAAATTTGCTGAAGAAGAGTAAACTTTTTTTCATTCCCTTATTATTCTTTTTATGAGAAAATCAAATGCAGCCGCCGGGATTCTCGTCATTCAAAGCTTTGTAAAAGCTTTGTAATTGTAATCGAACCCGGACCACAAGCTCTTTTCACGAGAGTGAAAAGCTCATGACTTCTCTGTTATCGTATGGGAAGCTCGGATCATACCACTAGACCACGGCTGCATAATAAGGACAAAAACCCGGGTTTTCTTATAAATTTTGCTGAGAAATCACTTCTTGGTGCTCTTCTTGCCTTCAAGCTTTCTCACGACATGATGAGTGAGCTGGATTATCCCTAGGAACGCTAGTAGTATTGCTACGAAGCAGAACGCATCAAACCACCGTTCGCTCGGCACGCTCTTGAAGAAGAGAATGTAAATGGCCGCAATAACGTATAAGATGACGAATACTGTTGTTATGAAATTGCCGAGTTCTTTTGGTGGGATATCATCTCTCTTACCAAGCCTGGTGTTAGCCACTCCCTGCAGGACCATCATGATTGCCAACACCGCTACCAGGATAGCCATAACCTGGATTGTGAAGCGGGTATTATTGGCTGAGATGGCCATGGTGTAGAGGTTGTCAATGTATTTCTCATGCGTCAAAGTCACGTTAACAAGCTGTGCATACTCAAAATATGATTCAAATGTTATCGCATTCTGTTTCGCAAGCTGAGCGATTAGGATGTCGGATGCCACGAAAGAAGCAAATAGGAGCATTATGCCCAGGGTAATCTGCACATAGCCTACTGCTCTCTTGACATGCACCATCTTTTTATTATATCCTTTAATAAGAGGGTATTTAAATTTTTTGGATAGCAGATGCCTATCTGGCTTTTTGATAAGATTTTTATAGGGCTAGAAACTACCTCTTTCCTATGATTGTAGGTGTGGTAGGCAAGGCAAATGTTGGTAAGAGCACTTTCTTCAAAGCCATGACTCTGGCAGATGTTGCAATAGCTAATTATCCCTTTGTCACAATCAAGCCGAATCACGGTGTTGGCTTCATCAAGATAAACTGCGTTGACAAGGAGTTTCATGTTCAATGCAAGCCAAGACTTGGCTATTGCCAGGAGCACAACAGGTTTGTTCCTGTTGAACTGGTTGACGTTGCCGGCCTTGTGCCTGGCGCTCATGAGGGCAAAGGCATGGGTAACCAGTTTCTGAATGACCTGAACCAGGCAGATGCATTGATTCATGTGATTGATGTTAGCGGCGGGACAAATGAGAAAGGAGAGCCTGTAAGACCAGGTTCATATGATCCTGCGAATGATGTTCGTTTCCTGGAGGTTGAGCTGGACTATTGGTATCATGATATACTAAAAAAAGGTTGGGACAAGCTAGCAAGGCAGATACAGCAAGAGCATGCGCAGGTGCAAAAGACCCTTGCCAAGCAATTGCAAAGCATGGGCGTAGATGAGGAACTAATGGTTGATGCTCTTAAAACCATAGAGTTGAAGGATAAGATAGTGATTAACTGGACCAATGATGACTTGTTTAGGCTTGCTGGCTTCTTAAGGAAAAAAACCAAGCCCATGATAATAGCTGCCAACAAGATTGATGTGCCGGGAGCAATGGATAACTATGAGCGCTTGAAAAAAGAATTCTCTGACAGAATATTTGTGCCTTGCAGCGCAGAGTCAGAGCTGGCTTTGAAAGAAGCAGTAAAACACGGCCTGATTAAATATATCTCTGGCGACGGAAATTTTGAGCCTGTGAATGAATCAGCATTGAATGATAGGCAGAAGAAAGGATTGGACTTCATCAAGCAGAATGTCCTTGACAGGTTCAGCACAACAGGTGTACAGCAAGTCATCAACAAAGCGGTTTTTGGTTTGCTAAACAGGATTGCTGTTTACCCGGTGGCTAACAGCAAGCTAACAGACAAGGACGGTAATGTACTGCCTGACTGTTTCCTAGTGCCAAAGGGAATAAATGCCTTGGAATTCGCCTTTAAGGTGCACACAGATATAGGCAATAATTTTGTGAAGGCAATAAACCTCAAGACCAAGCAGCCAGTAGCCAAGGAAGCTCCTCTGCACAACAACGATGTTATTGAGATAATGACGAGCAAATGATTAGTTTTTTGCTTTAGCCCACAGCTCTTCAAAGAATTTTTTGTATTGCTCTGCCATGCTTTTACTCTGGACCTGTATGGCTATCGGGTTTTCAGTCCAGTTGATTGTGATGATATGATCCCTAAAAATAGTAATGCCTTGAGGAAAATTAAAGTTTGTAAACCTCACAATTTTTTTCAGGAAGAGCACTCTATCAGCATAAACCTTTTTGAACACGCTTTTTGTCTCGTTGTTGGCTATTATTTTAACATCAACACTTTTTTCCTCTCTTTTATCACCGAACTTCCTGTAAAATAATTCTATTTTTTTGTCTTCATGCTCTTTTCCAAGTGAAAAGCTATAGTACTTTTCTCCCTCCTTCGCGTCCTCTATTAGATCAGTGAGAAACGCAAAAATAGCTTTTGCGCCTTCAAACAGTTCAACAGACTGTTTCTCCTTTGCCAGTAACTGCTTAGCCTCAAGAACAGGTATCAACTCACTGATTCTCTTCTCTTTTTCCTTGAATAAAGTTAGAATTTTTCTTGGCTCTGAGGCTTGGAAGTGCTTTATCTTTCCTTTTATTATCCAACTCACTAAGCCATTGTTTTGCAAGGATTCAAGGATTTCATATATTTTAGAGTTCGGGATACCTGATTTCTTAACAAGAGGCCCTGTTGTGGTTGAACCTATTTCTAATAATGCAAGATAAACCTTTGATTCCCTTTCTGTCAACCCTATTTCCGAGAGGAGTTCTTTAGTTTCCATGAATTTTAGGTGAAATCTCTCACTATTTAAAACTTTTCATTTACTACTCCTAAAAGGGGTAAATAAGTATTATATACTAAAGATATTATTACTATTCAATAGTCACTTAAAGTGGTATGAATGCCAGTTAATAAAAATATTAAAAAAGCAGGATGTTAAAATGAAGAAAAGTATAATAGACAAAGAACCGCTGTTTAATGAAGATATATATAGAAGATTATCCTTGAATAGAGAGGAAAGTATAAATGAGGCTTTAAAGAAAATTCAAGATGATAAGAAACTTCTTACTTCTTTAAAAACACACAAGAAAGAAATTAAACTATATTCCGTCAGTGATGTTTCGGATAGATTTAAATACAAAGAAAAAGGAGATAATAAAATTATTAATTATGATCATTTTTCAGCTGAAATAATCTTAGATGGCTACGAGTTGAGGACTCAGTTTGATGATTCTTATGCTAACGAATTTGTTTGCGAGGGAGGTCCATGGGGTTCTTGGCATTTTACATATAAAGCACCCATAATTCTTAAAAATAATATTTACCTTATCAATTTCTCTGATAAAAACATACACTTTAAGATGAAAGCTGAGGGATGCTGCACGGTTGATAATCGGAAAAAATGTGTTAATGCTTTGTCATATGCCACATATTATTTTGGTCATCAGGAAAAAACTATTAAAAATTATGGTGAAGTCAAAGTGTCAAAACTTTTTCCTAAACTTAATGGCAGGGCTTTACTTGTAAATCTTGAAACGGAGATATTAAAAAATTTAGAAATTTAGCTCGTTGACCTCGCCTTTTCCTAATATTAAGTAAATAAAAATCAGATGAAGCAAAATGAAAGAAAACCAATTATTTAATGAGAATATCTACACAAAGCTTTCTCTAACCAGAAGAGAAGGTATAGACCAGGCAATAATAATGATATTGAATGATTCAAGACTACGTAAGAGTATGAGAAAAGGTAAGAAAAGGTTCATATTATACGAGAAACCAAACGAAAGAGAAAGAAAAGAATATAACGAACTCCCCGGACCACTGCCTTCAGAGACTTATCAATTAATTCTTGATGGAGAAGGATTAAAAAGAAAATACGTCAATAAACATATCGAATCAGATTTTGAGACTGAGGTTTCTGTTTATCAGACAATTTATACGTCTCCTATAAGATTATGCAAGGGAGAGAGCATGCCTTGTGTAGACTTTAGTAAGACTAAAATATCTACAAACAACTCTGGTGATGTTTTCCATCCTCAAAATATAAAAGAACTGCAAAAAGAATATAAAAGTAAGGGTAAGAAAGACGTTTGTTTTTACTTCCCAGAAGACATGAGTGGTCATCAAATACTTAAAGCTCTTGAGGATGTAATAAAAAGAGAATTAAAAATCGAGTAGAAATATTTTTTTTGATTTTTCCATTGCAAAATAATGCGTTAACCTCGCCTTCTCTGAATACTTATTCCTTTTTTTCCTTTACAAGGCCATACTTCTCAAGAACTTTCTTGTACTGCTGGAAGTCATCGCTCGCCTTGAAGCTCCGCTTCTTGCCAGGAGTCAGTTCCCCGAGCCACTTGTGAGTAATCTTGATGAGCTCAATGACGTCCTGCGGGATGACCTCTTCCTCTTTCTTCTCATATTCCTCTACTTTGACATCTCCCTCTTCCATCGGCCTTCTCTTGAATACGTTAATCTTGTCAAAGAAATTGGTGAGCATGCTCTCCCTCTTCTCAACAAGGGTTTCCTCTTCTTTTTTTATACCCTGCGCTTCTGCTTCCTTTTCAATAATCTCCTGCTCAGTGTCCTCAATCTCGTCTTCCATGCCTTTGAGCTTGGCCATCTCCTCAGGGCTGAGGTCTTCTGACTTCTCAGCCTCCTTAATGAGTCCCCTCCTGAAAGAGAACAGCTTTGACAACAATCCCTGCTGCTTGTACTCAACCTCAACTCCCGCAGGGGTCTTTTCCACAAGTTTGGGCTTTTCATAGTGAATCTTGACGCTGCCGAACAGGCCTTTCCTGACTCTCTTCTTGCCAATATAAGTCATAAGCTCTTTGTTTAATTCTTTTGATGCGATTTTAACCACCTCTGAATAAGTATGTTAACTTATTTTGTTATTCTGCTTTATAAAACTTTCTTAGAAAATGCTGAAAAAATAAAGTGGGGACGGAGGGATTCGAACCCTCATCCGAGGCTCTGGAGGCCACTATTCTAGCCAGGCTGTACCCATATTACCTTGCGGCAAATTGGTTTATACTACGTCCCCGTAATATTCCCGAAAAACCATATGGCGGTTATAAAGGTTACGTTGAGCCCCTTTTAAATATAATAATCCGAACTTAATATTTGCCAGGTTATACTTACAGCCCCGACGAGAACAAGTTATGCAAAGGCTTATTTAAAGCTTACTATAAACAGGTGAATAGAAAAACTTATAAGCAAGCTGTGGCAAGAATCAATCCATGCTTAACACAGGTATCTCTCCAGAAAAGTACTTTTACGTTTGTGATGGCACGGTCATTAAGGCGGTACAGGAGCTTCCTGACGCATTAAGAAATATGAGCCCTGAGGCTTTCACCTTTCATGTTAACGAGCAGAAGAATGACTTCTTCAACTGGATTAGGGACGTGTTCGAGCTGACCCACCTCGCACGGAACATCAAAAACGTGAAGCGCAAGGAGACCATGGCCAAGAAGGTCTTCATCGAGATTTTTACGTGAAATAATTTTTAAATAGGGCTTCTCTTTCATATGCATCATGCCTCATAACAAAGTGCTCTTCACTGCTGATGTCCACGGCAATCGTATTCAGTATCAGAAGCTATTTGATTATGCGAAAGAAATATCCGCTGATACCATACTTGTTGGGGGGGACATTACTCCGATGAGCCCTCAGGGCAACATACTTATCGACTTTCAGAGAAGGTTCTTAGAGAATGAGTTACCAGAGTTGGTTCTGCCTTTAAAAAAAGCCCTACCCGACTTGAAGTTATTCATTATCATGGGTAATGATGACTGTGCAGCCAACCTTGGTGCCTTGGAGAAATATGAGCCTGAGCTATATCATATGGTTCATGAAAAAAGGATAAGGCTGAGCGAGGACTTTGATATTATAGGTTACTCTTATGTTCCGATAACTCCTTTTAGTCTGAAAGATTGGGAAAAATTCGATTTGAGCCAGGTTCCTGTAGCACTAAAAGAAGACTATGCTAAGAGAAAAAGAATAAACTATGAGCTGCACGGATTCAAGAGCAGCCAAACCGGCTGGAAGGTTTTTTCATTCGTGCCTGAAATGGAGCACAAAGACTCTATTCAGAAAGATTTGGAAAAAGAGCTGTTCACAAAGGACGCAGCTAAGACTCTTTATATGATTCACACCCCGCCAAATAATACTAACCTCGATAAGATTTTGAGAACTTTTTATGCGAGTGATTTTTCAGAAAAGGCTTCGGTCGGAAGCTTTGCCTTAAGGTTGTTCATTGAAAAATATCAGCCTTATCTAACCTTACATGGTCATATTCATGAAACCGTTCATATCTCTGGCAGCTTCAAAGACATGATTGGGGAAACCCTGTGCCTCGCCCCTGGCAACCACAGCCGCTGGGATAATTTAACAGTGTTAATTTTTGATTTGTACAGCCCGCGCGATGCTAAGAGAATAACCCTCTGAACTGCGATTTTGGGCTCAAAAAGAATTTCGTGAAAAAATTAGTGAAAAAAATAATCAAAATAATTTACCTGCTGTTCTTCCTGGGGTTGTAGTAGTTGTAGCCTTTCTCCTCAACAACATCAAGGCATAGTAGCACTAGCAACAGCAGGATGATGAACAGCACGATGTTGATGTGCACGCAGTAGGTGTTCCAGTAAGCCATAGGCCCTACTGGCTGGCGCCTGAGCACTTTCAATATCATGATCGGGCTGTCTGTCAATCCGCCTTTCTTGTCATTGGCTGTGAAAACCACTTTCTCTTCCCCTGCCCAGTTGTGCTCTGGCGTGAGTATGGCCATGGTGCCCTGTATCTTTATGTCAAAGTGATCTGGCTGGCTAGAAGTGTAGCTCAGAACATCTGTGTCAGGGTCTGTGAAGTACTTTGACAAGTCTATCTGGTATGGCGTATTTTGCTTCCACTCATGGTAAAGAGGCGAGACTATTGTGTCCTTCTTGGCTTCCTCGTATAACTTGCCTGTGTCTGGACTGCCGAGCATTATCAAGGCAAGGATGCTGATGATTAAGAGGAATATCAACACAATGTTCAAGATTTTTATCTTCTTCATGCAGCTAGCCTTTACTCTTTTCATCTTGAAGTCCTTTTTCAGCCTCATATAGGCAACCATAACCATCATTATCACTGCAAGTCCTGCAAGTATCAGCGTGACGAGTCCACACCAGCCGATTCTTGAGTAGTTGAAGTTCAGCACGTAGTCTATTGCTTTTGTTATGAAGTTCTTGTCCCTAAGCACCACCCAGAATTGCCTGTCATAGCTGATGTCAAGCTTCTCATCTGCACCTATCAGGCTGAGCTTCAGTGTTAGCTTGTTAAGGTATGTGCCTTGCTTGTAAGAATTCTGGTCTCTCGGATAGATGTGCAATACCTTGGTTTCTCCAGGCTCAAATGTTATGGTGTCATTGCCCAGGTAGACGAATCTTGAATCCAGTTCTCCCAGTGTAAGCTTGTAGGTTCCTGCTTTCAAACCTGTTTGCTGGAGCAACATAGACATGCTCTTGGTGTCATAGTTGATTCTGTACTTGTCCTGCAGCAGGTCAACATTGTAACAGGTCCTCTGGCTCAGGCTTTCCATGTCCACTCTTATCTCATGTGTTTGATAGGGTGCTTTAAGCTGCTTTACAATGATGAATGATATCTGCTTTGCATCCACGCAAGGCAGGTTTACAGTTACTGGCACATTCATGTTCTGGCTCGGCTTGACCTTCACGAACTGGTCTTCTTCTTTCACGCTCACCCAGCCAGGACTGTCAACGGTTATCTGGTATGTTTCCTCGTACATCCCGTCATTCCTGATGTTGAGGGTGTAGGTTTTTTGTCCGCAGCAGGCCTTTTCAGTTACTAATGCTCCTTGGCCTTCGACCGTGGCTTCTGACTTGAAGCAATCATTGACCCTGAGCTTGAAGCTCTTGTCCTTGTTCATGTCACCGTATTCTGTGCCTGCGCTCAGGATGAGGTCATATTCCCCAACATCCTTTTGCGCCGGGTTGATGATAAGATTTATTGAATCTGATTTTCCAGAGCCAAGGAATAATGACGTCGGGCTTATCTTTGCGAAAGCAGGCCCTGTGAGATAGAGATAGTACTTGTTAGGCACGCTTGCCAAGTTGTTGAAGTTTATCGGGACTTCCTTGATTACGTCCTCGCAGGCTTCAATCTCAGCCTCCTCTGTTTTTATAGTGTAATCATAATCCTGCTCAATTTTGAAGTTCTCAACTACTCTGGCGCTGTTCTTTCCATTTGTAGAGCTTATGGTGTAGGGATAGGCGAAGTTGCCGTAGTATGCTAGTGGGAAGGTCACATCAATCTCCACTGTTTTTTCTTCATCAGGTGCAAGGCTTATCTCCTTGTCGCTCACTGTTGTGAATTCGCTGTAGGATTCTAGCGCTATGGTGAAGGTGTCTGTGAAGTCAGCTACGTTCTGCAGCTCAATTTTTATCTTGATTACTTCTCCAGGCAATATCTTGTCATTCATCACTTTACTGGCATACTTGATGTTCTGGCACTGCCTTGACACGATATCCTTGTATATCTCCTTGCTTCTGCCATAATCCGTGCTGACTCTTGCCACATAGAATGCATCTAAAGGTTGGTCACAAGGGACCTTGATTTGGACATAAACTTTTTCATCATCATCCGGTGAGAGGGTGAAGGTATCATCGCTCAAGGTTATCATATCTTTTATAGGAGACAATATTTCTACCTTGAACAATGCCTTGAAGTCTCCAACATTTTTTATCTCTAGAACATCTGTTCTTGTGCTGCACTGGCAGGCCTTCACATTATCTGCAGGGTAAGGGCTCTCCAGTGAGAACTCGTCAGTCACCTTGTTTACTATCAATGCGGCCTGTGCAGGGCTTAGCAGCGCTGCAAGCATCACCAACAACACTAAGTAAGATTTTAGTCCTAGGATTTTTTTCATATCGACTCCCCCATAATGTTTTGCAGATTATTTTTTTGGTCCCTCTTTAATAAAAATCAGGATTAGTAGTAGGTTTCTACCTCTTCGTCAAACTTGGTCTCTGGCTCTTCTTCCTCTTCCTCATCCTTTTTCTTTTTTATCCTCTTGAAGGCCAAGATGAGAGCTACAATGATGATTATCACCAAGATGATTGCCAGGACAGTTTTGAAGACAGCAGTCATTACGGAGGTGTCCTTCTCTGCGGGCTGCTGCAATGGTCCGATTGGCCTTGCAACGAGCTCAATTCCAGTTTCTGTTGAGCCTGACTTTATCTTTACAGGGATTACAATCCTGCCTGTTGCGGCCTTTTCAATTGAGAGGTAGAAATAAATGGTCTCTTGTTCGTCTTGTTTTAGCGTTATGGTGTCAGAAGGGGCAATCCTGTACGTGCCTATGCTGCGTATTACTGAAGCGTCAGGGATGATTTCATAGGTTTTTTCCTTTGTGCCTGTATTAGTAATCTCTATCTTGTAAATCACGCCCGGCTCGTTCACAACAATCTCCCTGTAAGGAGTATAATCTATGTTGGTGTCCTTCATCTTGGTCATCTCTGTTGCTTCTGCTGCAGAAATGACAGTGAGACCTAAAGAGCTTACTGCCATGCTCATTATAATCATTGCGCTTATCAAGAATAATCCGGAGAGTGTGTTTTTGTTCATTTTCATCTCTTGAAGAGAACAAGATTTCATATTTAAAGCTTTCGTTTAATAACCATTCTAGAGTGGTTAATGAAAAAAGTTTATATAGTAGCGATTCATTTTTCTACCTATGACATGGGTTACTTTGGGAAGACCGGGCTATTTTGGCAAAAAAAGAGACGAAATACATGAGCAATACAACCAAACGCACGGAAAAGATAATTGGCGAATCATGTGGCGTTGGGGAAAAGAAGGCCAGATAATACTCCCCTTCACACAAGCCTGCATGTTCTATGAGGATGCGTATTTTATTGATTCTTTCAAAAGAGAGACTCTTTGGCTGGAACTAAAAGTCAAAGCCAAGGAAGTGTATGATTACGATCAGACAGACATGGCATCAGGACTCGACTACCTAATACAAAAAGGACCAGCCACACACGTGCAGGATATTGCAATCAGAAATATTTTTTTTAGGAGAGGATGGGCTTTTGAAGGGCAAGACATACTGCAGATAAGGCGCCACGAGACTTACTGGGGAAGCAGGCTCAGCCCCGGCAAGGTGCCTTTCCATATTCCAAATATGATTGTCCAGCCCCACCTTGAGAAATGGTGGGATTACAATTCTGTCGAGGACTTCTACCAGAGCAACAAGATTATTCAAGTGAAGGAAAAAGTGGCAAAAGACAAAATAAATTAGAACCTAGTTTTAATCAATATTTCATTAATAATACTGAACTGACGACTCGCTCTTTGCACTGCCAATGTATTTCTTCAAGCCGACAATCAGGGCAATTATGATAAGAAGTACCAAGCCTCCTATTAATAGAACCCTGAGGCTGAACATCCACAAGAAGGTGTTGTCAATCTGCCCACTCTCTTTGACATTGGCGATGAGCAAGAACCTCTGCACCTCCTCTCCGCTCTGCACGCTCACGACAAAAACCCTTTCGCCAGGAGCCACATTATTGTAAGCGCCAATATACAAGTCCATTGTCCTCTCTGCTTGGCTTGGAACAATGATTAAGCTGCCAGGCTCAAGCCTGAAATAACCCCACCCATCCAATCCTGTGACAATGAAGATATAGTCCTTGTCATTTGCTTCCCTGTTAGAGAGCCTGATAGGGAAAACAGCTTCTGAGCCTTTGTAAACGTCCTGAATCTCCATGACATCGATGAAGGTGTTGCCTATTGTCTGGTTGTTCTCCATCACCATCTGGCAGTATTGGTCAGGAATCACTCTGATGCTGGTGATTCCAGGGATGACTTCTGTTTCTCCGAACATGTTCATGAAGCTTGCTTCCACAAAAATCTTATAATCATGCCCTTGCACGCACATGGGCGCCCTGAGGAAGAACTCCAAAGTCTCTGCACTGCACACTTCCAGGTTGTCAATATATTTCACAGATTCGATGCGGAGCTCTGGAATGAAAACTCTGACTTTCAAGTTCCTTATATTATAATCTCTATTGTTCTCCAATGTAACGACTGTGTTGAATGCCCTTCCATTGTAGACAAAGTCTGCCGGGCTTGTGCTGATGTCCTCAAAGTACAGGTCACACGCATCTCCCAAGCCATTGCCTTCAGCATCTCTCTGCATAGGATTAGTTATGAACTGGCAATTGTCCTCGAGGTCAGGAATCCTGTCGCAGTCAGTATCTGGCAGCAGGTGATGGCCGATGCCAGAGCTAATAGCGCAAGTCTGAGCATTAACAGATACTGCTCCAAGAACCAAAAATAACATAACCATGACAAACAAAGCGATTTTCATTTTCATTTCCAAAGGAAGCGCGGATAATTTATAAAGATTTCGTTAGTTAACTACTAAAAAATGATAACAACAAACTATTCGATTGCTGAGGGAATAAAATCTTCCCTTTTGAGATCCTCAATCACATAATGCGTTTTTTTCTCTTCCAAGAGGAAGTTCTTCTCCAGCTCTTCTATGAAGTCCTCTAGTTCTTTGACATGAGCAAACACACCTTCCATCAGGAAATCAAAGCCATTGTTTATTTTATAGAGATTATTGACAGCGAGATGAGCCTTGAGGTAACTGCCTAGCTTGTCCCTGCTTTCCTTGTTGGTCCTTAGCAGGAGGTTCGCCCTGCAGTTGAACCCCAGCTTGCTGAAATCCAGCAGGGTGGCGTGCTTGAGAATGACTGAGTTTTCATGCATGCGGAGCTTGTCGTACAGCGTGCTGATGGGTATTCGGGTCTTTTTGCTGATGTCAGTAAGGGTTTGCCTGGCGTTTTTCCTAAGATATGCAATGAGCTTCAGGTCAGAGCTTTTTATCATCTGTTTCACCTCGGAATATTGTTTTTCCGGATATTTAGGAGCTCCTTTGTTTGAGCCGGAATATTTACAAATAGAGTTCTCAGGGGTAAATATATAATTTATCCTTATAATATATATATTGGTTTATAATTATATAAATCAGAAAATCTTATAAAGAAGGCGGGCTTTCTTTTTTTTTATGAAAAGGAAAGTTATCCAATTAGCAGGCAAAACCCTTGTAGTAAGTCTGCCCCACAAGTGGGCAAAGAAATACGGGGTCAAGAAAGGCGACGAGATAGAGGTGGAAGAGGAGGAAAGGAGGCTTGTTGTTAAAGCTCAAGGTGAAGCAAAGAAAGCTGCAAAGTTTATTGATTTAAGCGACCTCGACACAATGCTTCATAGAACAATGAGCGCTTTGTACAAAGCGGGCTATGATGAAGTCGAGATAAAATATGACACTCCCAAACAGCATGCTGTCATAATGAATGTAATTAATAAGTCGAGCGTCGGTTTTGAAGTTTTAAGGCAAGGGCAGAAACTGCTCCTTGTGAGAAACCTTTCTGATTTGCATTCCGAAGAGTTTGATAACCTTCTCAGGAGGTTCTTCCTGGCTTTGCTTTTGTCTGCAGATGATTCCCTAGAATACATCAAGCAAGGCAACAATGCTGGAATGGAGGAGATTGTATTAAGGGACCACCTGATGAATAAATACGCTGACCTTTGCCGGAGAATGATCAACACCAGGGGATTTGACGAGATAAGAAAAACCACCACCTATTACTTTATCTGTGAGCAGCTGGAAAAGATTGGTGATGGCTATAAGGACTTGATGAAATTTATGATCAAGGAGAAGATAACCAAAGCCAGCAAGGAAACGCAAGAGCTTATGACTAACCTGAATCAATTCCTGCGGAGGGTATATGAATTATTTTATGATTTCGATTTGAAAAAATTAGAAGCATTCGGAATCTTCAGTGATAAATTACGAGCACAGTTCACATCCCTTTCTGAAACAAAATCCATAAAAGAGCTTAGGCTTAACCATTATTTATTTATCATTTACTCATTAATTTATGATATGAACGGCGCTTTGATGACAGCAAAAGTTTAGAAGTTCGTCAACCGCTAGGGTAGTCACATGGCCTTAAGCAATTCTCTCGCGCTGCTTTCTTTTAAGTATGATATGAGCTCTTTTTCAAAATCTTTTCCCTTGGCGCATTCCAAGGACTCATTCAGAACCTGAACAGCGTAATCTATAAGCCCGTGTGCTTTGTGTGAGGCAGCAATGCAGAGGCTATTAACAAAATACATGCTATCAAATGAGCCTAAGAACCAAGGTTCATCATGAAAATCACAGATTCTCTTTAAGTATTTGAAATTGACTTCTGCTTTTTCAAGCTTTTTCAAATCCAGGAACACAGGATCTAAAGACAGGCAAGTCGTGTCATAAAGAGTATCTGATATGATATGTTTCCCATCTATCCTGGTATATTGGTCAGTCAGGTTGTGGGCGCCTAAGTCTCCATGGTTCACCGTTATGATAATGGGCTCATAATTCTCATTCCAATGTTTATGCAGCTTGATTAATAGTGCATCCAGATGTACATTTGGCCCAAAGCGGTCCTTTCTCCTCTCATCACCGAGGAATGCTTTGTGTAGGAGGTGCTCTTCCATGTCAAGCACTTCCAGCTTTACAGAATAAGTTATGTTCTGAAAATTTACATCAACATAGTATTCGTTTTTTTCTTTTCTCACCTTATCAAACAATGCTTTCTGGACCAAGATGGTTTGCTCTATGCTTTTTTCGAAAACCTCTGGTTTATGTGCTTTACCAGGATTTTGAAGCCATTCCCTTATGGTTTGCTTGCCTTCTCTAAGGAAGAGCATGAGAGAGTGATCTTTTTCTTTTAGAAATGCGCAGGGCTGCTCTGTCTTTTTTATCCTTTTCATAGTCAGAACGTCATACTCAAACCTTTGCTTCAGAAACCTTTCAAAATACTCTGGATAGCGTTCTTTCAACAGCAGCAGGATGATACCATCATAAGCATAAACCTTACCTTCTGTGCTGGGATATTCCTTGACAAGCCTTTTTTCTTTGCTTAGTTGCACCATATTAAGAGCCACTTTAGCCCAGGTATCATCTTGCCTAGTGTTAAATGCCTTTTCATGTAGGATTGTGAGGAGGGCTTGCTCATCAATTCTATCTATAGGCAAAGATTCTGTTACCTTGGCTATTATTTTTTCTATTGCATCTGGATTGTGAGCAGCTGCCTGTATAAGAAAAGTCAGAAGGTCAACCTGGTTAGTTTTTTTCTTGAAAAGATTTTGCGCTCCTATCCCTAATGACCATTTCTGTAAAGCTGTGAATTTCAAAGGATCATCAGATGCTATCCTTTCTTCCAGCCATGATTTACAGTAGTCCATCCCTTCATATATATTTTTTTTAAAAAGCTCTCTGCCTAAGTAGTATTTCAGACATGGCGAGTCCCTTTTGCTTATTGCTTTTTTTACCAGCTCAATTTCTTTCTCTTTGGACACAAATCCGATAACTTTTTTCGGAATCACTCTGAAGTATTCTATGAGCTCTTTTATTCCCTTTTTTCCCATGTGCTCAAAATCCCTGAATATATATCCTAACGCATAAAGCGCTGCTGCTTGGACAATAAAAGTCATGCCTATGTTGATTTCCTTGCTTAGTAAGTAGTTGTAGTAATGGTTTGCATAATCACTGGCGCCTACGTTATGTGCTACAGCAGTTAGCGCATTTATTCGCTCTGGCGTAGAAAGAACTTCTTTGATATTAAAAAGCGTTGCTCCCACAAGGCTTGGAATTGATGGGTGCCTGAATATCTTTCCAATTTTTTTCTTTTTTATTTCTTTAGCTTTTGCGTCTATCTTATTGCAAACATTTTTTCCGATAATAAATGGCGTTGCAAGCATGCCAGTCACAAATCCAATACTGGCACCAGTTGTTGTGTAAATCAGTTTGAAAACCGTTGAGGCATTGTTGGCTATTATTGCGGGTAGGTGAGCATATGTTTGTAGGTCTGAAACTGCTTTCAGATTTTCAATGACCTCGCCACTATGCGCTCCGTAAAGATAGCCTAAGGCGCTGAACAGCACGGTTGATCCGAGAATTAATTTGCTGTTGTTCCTGGCTATGACGCGTTCAAGATTCTTTTTGAGCTTACTGAAACTACCTTGATTAGGGCTATATTCTTCAAGAGCTTCATAAACCAAGTCGCCTAAGTTTTTGTCCCTCATTGTTGGGAGCGGTATTTCAACAAACTATATAAACATTATTTTTTTTCTTGACTGTATGATAGCAATCATCGGTGCAGGTCCTGTTGGCTGCTATGCTGCAAGCCTGCTGGCGGACAATTTTGAAGTTGCTGTGTTTGAAGAACATCCAACAATTGGCTTGCCTGTTCAGTGCACAGGCATTCTTACGTCAGAAATATTCAGCTTTATCCCGCGAAGGAATGATTTTATTGTGAACAAAGCCAGCAAAGTCAGGATTTTTGCGCCTAATAACAAATTCTTAAGGCTTGAGTTGGAAAAGCCAGATAGCATAGTTGATAGGCAAAGGCTTGACAATTATTTCTATAACCTGGCGAAGAAGAAAGGAGCCAAGTTTTATATCAGCCATAAATTCTTGGGAATAAAAGACAGCCAAGCCTTGGTTAAGGACTTGAAGTCAGGCAGGGCAAAAAAATTCGGGTTTGATTATATTATTGGGGCTGACGGGCCTTTGAGCGCAGTTGCAAAAGCTGCTGGCTTGTATGGCAATAGGAAGCTCTTTGTCGGCTTGCAGGCAGTTGTCAGGAAAAGGAACAATAATATCATTGACTTTTATCCTTTGCAGAATGGTTTTGGCTGGGCAGTGCCTGAAAACAAGAGCGCTCTCAGAGTAGGATTAGCTTGCACCAAGAACACAAGAGAAGAATTCCAGAAAATAATAAGGAAGTACAAAGGCAAAGTCCTGGCTAAGCAGGGAGGGCTAATACCTTTATTCAATCCAAGCGCATCTTTCTGCAAGGAAAACATCTTCCTAATCGGTGATGCTGCTGGTTTTGTCAAGGCCACAACAGGCGGAGGCATAATACCTGGATTAAAGTCAGCAGAAATAGCAGCTAACGCCATCAAAAACCGCACCAGCTATGCTGGAGGCGTTTACTTACAGCTATTCCCTTCGCTCATATTAAACCTGGAGATGAGGAAGCTCATGGACTCCTTGACTAGTGAGGAATGGAATGATTTAGTCAAGGAATTAAGCTCATCTGAGTCAAAGGAAGTGCTTCAAAAGATTAACAGGGACCAGTTATTCAGCTTATTGCTCAACCTATCGCTGAAAAAGCCCAGCCTCTTAGCATATGGATTGAAACATTTTCCAGATTTGTTCTGACATTATAGTAAGATTTAGAAAACATATCAGATTATCCTTTTCAAACGCACATACTTATCTTTTCGGTCCTTTAATGTCAGGCTTATCATAGGCAACTCGAGCCCTTTGCATCTTTGTTTAATATGCTCTAAATCAATTTCTTGTATGCCGGGACACGCTCCTTTGATAAGGTACAAACCGAACACGCCGCAAGTCTCTGCAAAGTCGATTGGGAAATACTCACAGCAAGAAGGCCTGTTCTGATGAGCGTGTATCAGACATTTTCCATCGTCATAAACAGGGCACACCTTAACATTCAGAACATATTTTTGTTTACTGACAACAATGCACTCTTTTTCCAAGCCTGACAAATCGGCTTCATCCTCTGAATGTAATACAGGAAGCCCTGTTGTTTCCTGGCTTATTTCAGCATTGTGCTGAAGACCAAAAATAGCTTCAAGCTCAGACTTGTGAAGATAGCCAAGCCCCCTCCCAAAATCATCGAAGTTGCAGCAGTTATGAGCATCGCATTCATCTAGACAGTATTGGCTTAGCACCTTTGATTTCACGAATGCAAGCTCGTCAGCTAATCCCATAATCCGCAGAAATCCATCTTCGCGGACATTTCTCCTGATTAGTTGGTGTCGAATAGCGCCGGCTCGATTCATGCACTTCATGCCCTCAGTTTTGTTTGGAGAACTAGTATTCGATTTAAATCTTTTGATAAGGATTCACTATGATTAATCTATGATTCTGCGCATTATCATCTTGAAGAGTATCCTCAAAGCCCCGAAGAAAGAGCCGTGGCCTTTTCTCATAGAGTAGCCAGTGTACCGGATAATAACCGGGACTTCTCTATAGCTTATGTCTTTTTTAACAATCTCCTCCACAATCTCGGATGCGTGCTCCATCCTGTCAGAATGGATTTTTATCTGCTCTGCAGCCCTTCTGCTCAGCACCCTGAAACCGTTGTGGGCATCGCTCAGCTTCACGCCATAAAAAATCCATTGAACAAGCACAGAGCCTTTTAGAAGAATCTTCCTGCTGAGAGGCAAGTCTGTTTTTCTCAAGAACCTGGAGCCGAGCGCCACATCAACCTTCTGGCTAAGGACAGGCTCAAGCATCGACGGCAAGTCTTCAACCCTGTGCTGGCCGTCGCTGTCAAAATGCACAATGTACTCTGCTCCATGCTTCAACGCATACTCCATTCCAGTTCTCAGGGCAGCCCCCTGGCCTCTGTTAAGGATGTGCCTCAGGGCAACCACGCCCTTTTTCTTAGCTTCAGAATAAGTATTGTCCTTGCTGCCATCATCAATAACCACGATGTTATTGTAGCCTGCCTTTTTCAAGTCATCAATAACCCTGACTATGCTCTTCTCCTCGTTATATGCTGGTATGATGAAAAAAATCTTTTTGTCGGCGTACTTATTCATTTTAATCATCTTGTCAGGCAGTGGTTATCATCTTATTATTTCTTATTATCATAGCGTCATAATACAACTTTCTCTTTCTCAATAAAAGTCCTGTGCCAAAGCTCAAAGCTCATAAGCGTCCATATTTGTCGCGCATAGAAAAGCTTTCCAGTGCTATAGTTTTCCATTATCTTCTTGACATAGTTATGGTCGAGTATGCCCTGCCTGAATAACTGAGTTGTGTTGAGCAAGTCCTGCATTGTTGCCTTGAGATCCTTGTTCAGCCAGTTCTCCATTGGCACGTGAAAGGTCTGTTTTTTTCTCTCCAAAATGTTTTTAGGCAGATGCCCTCTTAATGCTCTTCGGAAAACATATTTTGTATTGGAGAACCCCTTGAGCTTGTATTGACTCGGAATGCTGAAAGCCAATTCCACAATCCTATGGTCAAGTAAGGGCACCCTTGCTTCAATGCTTTTTGCCATGGTCATCCGGTCAGTTTTCATCAGGAAGCTCTCGGCGAGCAATCTCTTCAAGTCAAAGTACTGCAGCTGCTTAATATAATCAACGCCCTTGTTATTAAAGAATTCCTTGTTCAGCTCCTTGTAATCAATCTTGCCATAGTAAACTGTTTTGAGAAGCTCTTTTCTCTGCTCGTCATCAAACATGCCAATCAGGTCATAATAAGCCTTTGCCTTGTTATTCTTTATGTCCTTGATGACCATATCTCCTCGTCTATAAGCCGCTTTCCCAAGATCAGAGGAATGCTTATGGAACTTGTCCCACACTTTCAGAGGGATGCTCTTGTTAAGGATAGGTGCCCAGACGTTAAAGAGAGGCAGTTTGCTCGCAGCGCTAGTAGCTTTTAAGAACCTGTACTGGTCATAGCCAGCAAATATTTCATCGCCTCCGTCCCCAGTCAGTATGACTGTTGATGTTTTCTTTGCAGCCTCGGATAAGAGATAAACAGGGATGAGCGCAGGGTCTGCCATGGGCTCGTCGCAATGCCAGGCAATCTTCGGCAAGAGCTTAACAACATCCGGCTCAATAAGGAACTCCTTGTGCTCTGTGCTGAACAGCTCGCTCACCTGCCTTGCATATTGGGTCTCATTAACTTTTTCCCCGTCGGCAAAGCCAACGCTATAAGTCCTGACAGGAGCATCGCTGTTCTCCTCTTTTCTTATATGGCTCATCATCATCACTATTGCGCTGCTGTCAATACCTCCGCTAAGATACACGCCAAGGGGAACGTCGCTGATAAGCTGCTTTTTCACGCTGTCCTTGAGCAGACCAAATATTTTTTTCTCATAGCTGGCAAGGCTTTCATGACCCTGTTCGTCCAGCTTGATGTCCCAGTACTTGCTCACAATCAAGCTTTTGTCTTCAAGGCTGAACTTGATGAAATGCCCGGGCAGAAGCCTCTTGATGCCTTTGAACAATGTATCCTCAGAAGGGTTGTAGCGCAGGGCAAAATACTGGTTAAGCACATCAATATTAACTTCCCTCTTGACGCTGTTAAGCTCAAGGATGCTCTTAACCTCGCTTGCAAAAACCAGGTTGCCTTTCTCATAATAATAGTATAATGGCTTGATGCCAAGCCTGTCCCTTGCAAGAATGATTTCTTTTGCCTTGGTGTCATAGATGCAGACTGCAAACATGCCGTTCAGGAACTTTACAAAGTTCTCCTTGTACTCCTCGTACAGATGCACCATGACTTCGCCGTCAGTGCTAGTCCTGAAGAAATGCCCTTTGTCCTCAAGCATCTGCCTGAGCTTCTGGAAATTATAAATCTCGCCGTTAAAAATCAGAAAAACATCCTTGTTCTCATTGGTCAAGGGATAGATGCCTTTTTTCAGGTCAATAATGCTTAGCCTCCTCATACCTAGGCTTATTCCGCTGTCTGTGAAGAGCACAGCATCATCAGGCCCCCGGTGCACAATCGTCTCTGTCATCCGCCTGACAAGGCTCTTATCCTCCCAGTTAAAGCCCACAATTCCGCACATATACTGATAGAATTAGGAAATAGCTATAAATAGGTTGTGAATTTTGGGTTCACTTACAAGAGATTATTTCTCTGTTCACAGCAGTGGGTTCTGCCCACCGTACAATGCCTGGAACCTGTCATGCTTGTACTCCAGCGAGAAGATATCGTTGTTGCAGGCAGTGGCTCTCATCTTGACAATGCTAATTTCTCGCACCACATTCCTCCTGAACGGGGTAAGCCTTAGGTAGATTATGGCGTCAGAAAGGAATTCTTCAATTTCGAACTCGCTGAACTTGCCGCTCTGAGGCTGGCATTCTGAAACTAGGAATGATGTTATTTCCAAATCCCTGAGGAACTCGAACAGGTAGAACAGCTCAATCCTGGGGTTCTCGAATCTTGAGAGGACATACAATGCGCTGAGCGAGTCAAGGCAGAAGAGCTTGCAATCAATCTCCTCTTTTATCTTCTTCACGACATTCTTGATGACATTCAGCCAGCTCCTGTTGTCAGCGGTTTTCACATCCTTAATCTCTTTTCTTATGCAGCCTATGTCCACCATGACCAGGCCTCCGCTTTGACCGCCCTTGATCTTGCTCACAGCCATTCTTAGCTCTGCAAGGTCCTTGACAACAACCAGGTTGACCTTGTTCATGTCAAAGTTCATGTTAATCATTTGCTTGATGATAGAATTATAAGACTGCTCAAGAGAGCAATATACGCAGATTTTCCCCTTCAAAGCCTCATTATATAATATGTTAAAGGCAAGGGATGACTTCATTGTCCCGGCGCTTCCGCTGATAAGTGTGATGTGGCCTTCAGGCACTCCGCCCTGGATGTTCTCATCCAAGCCTTCAATGTAAAGAGGGATTCTTTTAATCTCTGCTTTACTAGAAATTATTCCTGCCAATAATACACCTCTTTTTCCTAAACCAGCCTTGCTTTTTTATACTAATTGTTATGCTTGTTTTTAAACCTTTCTCAAAATTCAAGATTTTTATGCCTTTTTCACTCCTCTTTCTTATGCACTAAGTCATTGACAAGCCCGGACTTGGTATTCACAATGACGCTGTTATCCTCTGGAAGATAGGCGCAGCCCACAATAATGCCATCAGTCTTGAACTGCCAGATTTTCTTGCCAGACACTTTGCCGGGCTCCTGAGTGATGATGTCACTATAATGGCCAGCCTGCTGAACCACTCCGCTCAGTCCAGGCACATAATCAAGCACATAGCTCCCCTCTGAGTCAAGCACATAAATATTATGATCATAACTGCCGACAATAATCTCTTTTCTTCCATCCCCGTCAATATCCTCCACAATAGGCTCGCTCACCACCCAGAAGTCAGTCTCATAGCTCCAAATCTTGTCGCCCTCCGATGTGAGGGCATATACATTATTGTCGCAGCTCCCGAAAACAATCTCCATCTTCTTGTCATTATTAATATCAGCCAGGCAAGCCTTGGAAAGGATAGCTCCCTCTGTCTTATAGCTCCAGAACAGTTCACCAGCCTCATCCAGCACATAAAGGACATGGTCGCTGCTGCCGATAACAACAAAAAGCCTGTCGTCCCTTAATAGCTTTTCAATAGCGGGCTGGGCAAAAATCTTGTCCTTGGTCTTGAATTTCCAGATCATATCCCCTTTTCTGTCCACGCAGAAGACGTTTCCATCATCTGCCCCGAATACTATGCTCGGCCGATCCTTGTGCATGATTGCAGGAGTGCTCTGGATCGGGCTGCCTGCATCAAACTTCCACACCAGCTTCCCTGTGCTTGTAAGCACATAAAGCTTGCCATCATCAGAGCCAAAAATCACCTTGATATCATCATCCCCATAAAGATCATAGAGCAGCACTTGCCCCCTGATAGCGCCATCTACCTTGTACTTCCAGAGTAGCTTGCCCTTGTCATCAAGCACATAAACCATACCTAGCTCGGTTCCAAAGACCACCTCAGTCCTATCGTCACCATTAATGTCTCCGACATTAGGAGGCGCCTCTATGCTGCTCACATTGTCCACATCCAGGAACATGAGCTCGACCTCATCAACAGTCTCATTAGAATCATAGAACCACTTGATGCCTGCATCAGGGCTTAGGACATAGAGCTTGCCTTTTTTAGTGCCGAAGATAATCTCCTTTCTCCCGTCTCCATCAATATCCGCCACAAGGGGAGCGCTGCTAATAGCGCTCTGCGCATCAAAATCCCATTTCTTGTCCAGCTTCCCAACCCTCTTTTTTGTGAGCTGCTTAAAAGCAAAAGTAATTTTGCCCATTTACATCAGATTACGAGCTCAGGCTATTTATAGTTTTTCATTTTTCCTTATTGCCAATAAATTTATAAACTCCTTGAACCAAGATTTTGTATATGAACAAGGAGTTGGAGGATAAGATAAAACAGGCTTTTGAAGCCAGCAGGGCGATTGATGATATAAGGACAGATCTTGTCAGCCAAGGCTTCTTAGAGGACGAGATTGTAGAGGCAATCCATGACATTCGTGGGCCTGAGAAGGATAAGGATGCAAAGAGTAACAATACACTCCTCTCTGCCAAGGAAGCGTTTGATAGGATTGGCTATGGCTTTTCGAGCGTGCAGTTCATAAACATCCTATTTTACCTAACCGGCGCCGGATTTCTCCTCATAGGAATAATAAATGGTTTGAAGACCATCCTGTCGCTAATCATCTCCTCGTTCCTACAGGAGTACGCGAAAGTCAGGCAGATCAGCAAGAAGTTCATGAGCAAGGCAGGCATCCTGTTCGGCATAAGCTTCTTGTTCATAGCCATGGCTGTGGTAATACGTTCACTATGGCTGTTCTCTGTCGCTCTTCTCATCGGTAGCATAGGAGTAGTTACTTATGGTGACTTGTACAACCAGCTTGTTGAGCAAACCCTGAAAAAAGAGAAGAGAGGAAAGTTCTTGCTTAGAGTCTCGCATTACGGAGTGCTCATCACAGGAGTTTCTCTCCTGGTTTCAGGCTACTTGTTTGACATGTTCCCAACTTTTAATGCGACCAAAGTGGCTTTCTTTGGCAAAAGCCTGCCAGTTTACGGCTACCTCATCGCCTTTGAAATCACCGCAATAACATTCATCCTGTCAGGCTATGTCCTGCAATATATCAAGGAGAAAAAGATTGAAGCCCAGAAAATCCAAGGATTCATAGGGGATTATTATAGAAAAATCAGGATTCAGACCAAGGATTTTCTCAGGAACAAGTACTTACTCATACTACTCTTTGCCAGCTCAATAACCGGCTTGGTCCAGATACTAGGAAATTCTTACTACGGAATATTCATTTACAAGCAATTCAACTTCATGGGGTTCGGAGGGTTCCTGAACGTAGCAGTAATCTTCACCTTTGCAATCATCGTGTCGTTCCTAGGACCTGCCTTCTCAAGATTCTTGAACAAGAAAGTCGGGTTAGCACCCACCTTTGTATTCGGCACCCTGCTATTAGCCATGATGCCCTTGGTGGCGTCCTATAACCCACATTTCATGAGTGTAACCTTTGCCAATGCATTCTCTGTGCTTGGAGCAGCCATCCTCGGCATGGGACAAGGCTTGCTCGTCAGGAAAATCCTCAATGAGGAGCAGAGGAAACTCTATTTCGCAGCGCTAAGCGTCGCAGTAGTTATACCCTTCATCATCCTCATACCATTAGGCGCCCACGTAGCCCAGAACTACGGACTGACATTCCTCTTCAAGTTACTTGCTTTCATCCTCCTGGCAATAGCCGCCCCGCTTTACTTCATACTCGTTCTGATGACCAACAAGCTCAGATTGTGATTTCAGAAAACGGTAGTTTTCTGGACCAAAAAGCCTTGCTTTTTGATTTTTGAGCAAAATTTTATAAAGAAAACAAAACACGTCTTATATAGACTGGGCCTGTAGCCTAGCCTGGTAAGCCTTTGCTTATAGGCATTGCTTAGACACATAGGGCGACAAGTGATTTATGCAAAATTCACTCGCCAGAGCCTTCTAAGCTGTAGGTCGTGGGTTCGAAACAACCCTTTTGCTGCCGCAAAAGCGTTGGCGGAAAGGAGCGGGCATAAAGCTAAAGCTTTAGCCCACTGTAAAAGGGCTGACGAAAGTCCCACCAGGCTCACTTTATTTATTAATTTATAAGTTATATTTCTCTTTTTCTAGGTCGCTGAATAATAATTTATTTAAATAGCACAATCTAAGCATCTGATTAAGAGGTGAGTTATGAAAAAATTTCAGAACCTTGTGAAATATTTGATTGGTTTTATTGTCTGTTTTGCTTTAAGATTAATTCCTTTTAGACCTCCTAATGTAGAGCCGATAATGACGACAACAATGCCGTTTGGAAAGAAATGGGGCTGGGTCGCAGGAGGCTTTTTTGCAGCAGCATCAATAATACTTTTTGATCTAGTACATCCAACGCCAGGCTTTTCAAGGTTAGGCGTATGGACTCTAATTACGGCTGCCATGTACGGTCTTGTAGGCATTGTGGCTGGGCTTTATCTGCAAAAACAAAAAGAAACAAAGATCAGGCATTATGTAGGTTTCTCAGTAATTGCAACGCTTGCCTATGATTTCGTGACAGGACCTATAATGAGCAGCATTGTATGGAAGATGCCGTTCTCGGTTGCATTAATAGGGCAGATACCCTTTACGCTGTGGCACCTTGGAGGAAACATAGTTTTCGCATTGCTTCTCAGCCCATCACTTTATCATTGGGTTGTGAGTAACAGGAACCTAGAATTGAGTTCATTGCTTGCAAGACTCAAGGTTAGCGCATAAACTCTTTATTCCCTTCTTTTTTTATTCCTTTTTAAGACTATTTGCTCATATAGAACTCTTTCTTCTTCTCGTCAAACCTTTCAATGGCATACCTGAGCATGGTCCTTGGCATCTGCTTGTAATGCTTTCGTAGGAATTTCTCTTCTTCTTCCTGGCTCACTCTCTTGCCAAGTTCTCTTAGCATCCAGCCAACAGCCTTATGGATTAAGTCATGCTTGTCCTGTAAAAGAAGTTCTGCAATTGCGAGCGCGTCCTTGATATCCCTGTTTTTGATGAATTCAAAAGTCGCAAGGATTGAGATTCTCTTTTCCCATATGCTATTGGATTTTGCTAGCTTGTAGAGAACACGCCTGTCCTTATCCAACAAGTAATTGCCAACAATGTTCGGCGCAGATAAGTCAATCAAGTCCCAATTGTTGATGTTTTTTGTGTTCTTCAGATAAATGTCAAATATCTCTTTCCTAACATTCTCCTCTGCTTCATCGTATTTTTGAATCAGGATTAGCAGAGCAATAAGTCTATGTTCGTGTATCTTGCTGTTAAGCAACTCTCGGACATCATTTAAAGGCAAATCCTTGTATTTCTTAGTCACACTTCGCTGCACAGGCACTTTGATTCCTAAGAAAACATCTCCCTCGCCATACTCACCCTTGCCTGTCTTGAAGAAGCGCTGAAGAAGGGTTGCTTGCTGATGATTAGCAAGGCTTTGCATTTCTTTTTTTAGCTCATTAAGACTCATTATGCATCCGGTTGCGGCTAGTCATATTTATCTTTATCGTAATCTTTATTAACCCCGGTTTCATTCTTTTTCTTATTAGTTGCACCCGTCGCCAAGCGGCTAAGGCACAAGGCTGCAACCCTTGTATCGTGAGTTCGAGTCTCACCGGGTGCTTTTAGACATTCATTCTTCAAAATGGCTAAGAAAATATTAATCAAAAAGGAGAAAAAGACGTTTGTAGAGGATTTGAACAGGGAAGTGACTATTTCTGATTTTGAGAAGCGTTATGTTGATACGAACGAGGATTTCCATAATAAGTACGGCACAATAAGGAAGAAAGAGCTTTCGAAGAAGCCAGGCTCGAAGCTCAAGATGGGCACGCACGAATTTTTCATCCTTGACCCTGTATTCCTTGATCACTACAAGCACATAAAGAGAGGCGCACAGATAATCACCCTAAAAGACATAGGTGCCATAATTGCGCACACAGGCATTAACAAGAATTCTGTGGTGCTGGACGCGGGCAGCGGCTCAGGAGCACTGGCTTGTTTTATGGGTATGATTGCTAAGAAAGTAATAAGTTACGATAATGATAAGAGAAGCCTTGAGGTTGCCAGGGGTAATGTTGAACTTCTGGAAATTAAGAATATTATTGTCAAAGAAGGAGATATATATGAGCATAAGAAAATTAATGAGAAAGACATCGATGTGTTTGTGCTGGATGTGCCTGAGCCTCACAAAGCAATAAAGACAGCACAAAAAGTGCTTAGAATTGGAGGCTTCTTAGCGGTTTATCTCCCGAACCTTAATCAGGTACAAGAATTTGTAAAAGCCTTGCCAGACGAGTTCCTGCTGGAAAAGACGATTGAAGTCATTGAGCGCGAATGGCTAGTGGATGACAAAAGAACAAGGCCAGCCACAAAAGATCATAGTCATACAGGATTCTTGACATTTGTGAGGAAATTAATGTAGTGGAGGCTAATATGAAGAAAGAGCTTCGTGTCATCGGCATTGATGATGCTCCTTTTGACAAGTTTGATCCTTTGCAAAAGTTTGTTCTTGTGGTTGGCACTGTCTTTCGCGGCGGCAGCTTTATGGATGGAATGCTATCCACGCACGTTGAGAAAGACGGGGAAGATGCAACTCTGAGGATTATGGAGATGATTAATGAGTGCAGGTTCAAGCCTCAGGTTCAGGCGATTTTCTTGAATGGCATTGCAGTAGCAGGCTTTAATGTCATCAATCCGGTCTCGCTCAACAAAGAAACAGGAGTTCCTGTGATTGTTGTGATAAGGGATTACCCTGATTTTAAGAAAATATTCTCTGCTCTCGAGAAATTGAACATGCAAAAAAAGGTTGATATCATAAAGAAGATGCCAAAGCCTATAAAGATTAATGATGTCTATATCCAGAACATAGGCATATCAAAGGAGAGCACCAAGAAGCTTCTGAAGATTTGCTGCACGCACTCAAACATCCCTGAGGCTATCCGCGTTGCCCATCTAGTGGCGTCTGGGATTGTTGAGGGCCAGAGCAGAGGAAGAGCCTAGGAATAAAAGTATTAGGCTCATAAGGGCTGTGTGGAAGAACATTTTCTTTGCATAATCCTGGAAGAACTGCTGCGGGAACAGCTTGATGAGCAGATAGTCTGCTGGGAAGGTATAATTGCCTTGTGGGAATAATGCCTTGTGGAACCCCTCGAAGAAGGAAGGGAAATTAAGGCTAAGTAAGAATATTACCAATAGAAGACCAAGCGTTGTAATGGTACCATAAATAAGTATTTTCCTTGCACCAGGCTTCAAGTCTCTAAGCATGTTAAGGCGTATGAGGATTAACAGGAACAGTACCAGTGCGATTATACCAAGAACCTTGAACTGATGGATAAGATTTCTTACATCGACCAGATGAGCTTTTTCATCAGGAGTAAAGCCTATAAAGGCTTCGATTTTGCTAATGTCACTACTTTCACTAGTTAAGTAATTAATTAAATTGTCAATTACACGCCTGACGCCCATGACTCCGAGTTCGTCATACTGTCCGTACTTCTGAAAACCCTTGTCATAAAAGCTCTTATCAAAAAGAACCATGAAAAAAGCAGCGTTAAAAATTAGGAACACCAGTAAGGCTATGCTGATGATTACAAGAATTTTTTTCTCAATAGCATTAGTTTCTGTTTCTCGGTGCTTAAGGCTTTTAGTTTGTTTAGGCATAGTACAGCTTACCGCTCCTCTTCTGCTCCTGGTCCTTCTGGCTGCCGGGCTTGTTGATTCTTGGCCGCTTGCTCTCATCGTCACGCCTGAAAGTCAATTGGATATTCTGCAAGAACTTGTTCATCCCTTCTTCCATTGGGAACGGCCCCTTAACAAAGCCCTCCATTGCAGGCTTTCCATCAAACACAATCAGTCTGTCAGAGATGGTATCGACAAACAACAAGTCGTGGTCAACAATCAAGGCACTCCTGCCTGTTATGTTAAGCAAGTCCCTGACAGTTTTTCCCAATCGCAATCTTTGTTCGACATCAAGGTAGGCAGAAGGTTCGTCCATGAGAATAAGGTCTGATTCCTGGCTCAGGCACTTCGCAATCCACACTCTCTGCAGCTCTCCGCCGCTGAGCTCTGAAAGCTTTCTCATGAATAGCTCTTTTAGATCAAGAGGCCTGACGAGCTGGACCTCATACTTGTTAATCGCCTCTTGGATGAAGTTCAGGACAAGCTCATTGTTAGCTTCAAGATACTGTGGTTTGTAGCTCACTTTTAAGCCCTGGAGCGCATGGCCCGGGATATCTCCTGAAAGAATCCTGACAAAAGTTGTTTTTCCAATCCCGTTCTCTCCCAGAATCCCGACAATGTCATTCTTGTAAATCTTTCCAGTGCTAGCCTCGAGCTCAAAGCTTCCGAGCTTTTTCTTGAAAGCTTTCCACTCAGTAAGCAAATACATCCTCTTAATATCAATAGGCGGGCGGGCTTCAAAATGAATGGCGTGTTCCCTAAACCTCACATTTTCCTCTTTGAGAAAACCAGAAAGGTAAGTGTTAATGCCTGCCTTTGCAGCCTTGGGTTGACTAACAACACCGTAAGCAGCAGGCTTACCATACATCAAATGAATCAAATCAGCCATGTAGTCAAGGACTATCAAGTCGTGCTCAACCACAATAACGCCTGTTTTCTCATCTGCCAAACTCCTGATAAAGCTGCTGACTTTCAGCCTCTGTTTGACATCAAGGTAGCTGGTGGGCTCATCAAAGAAATAAACATCAGCCTTTTTCAGGACGCAGGCAGCAATGGCTACTCTTTGCAGCTCTCCGCCGCTAATTTTTGCAATGTCATGGTCTAGGAACGCTTCGAGTTCAAGAGCTTCTGCAATCTTGTAAAGTTCTTTCCTCTCGTCAACTTTCTTTAGCAAGTCCTTGACAGTGCCAGTGTACTGCTTCGGTATGAGGTCAACCTGCTGGGGCTTATAGCTGAGCTTCACCTTGCCTTTTTTTACCTTTTCAAAAAAGCCCTGTGCCTCGCTACCCTTGAAATACTCAATGAGATCGTCATGAGATGCCTCTTTCCCAGGCCTACCTAGATTGGGCCTTTCAATGCCTGAAAGAATCTTTAATGCAGCACTTTTTCCAATCCCGTTCTTACCTACTATGCCTACGACTTTGCCGAAAATCGGGACAGGAAGGCTGTAGAGGGCAAAGCCATTCTCAGAATACCTATGGATCGGCTCTTTCTTTAGTTCCTCTGGAAGATTAACTATATCCAGGGCTTCTGCAGGGCATTTCTTAGGGCATATGCCACAGCCTATGCAGAGCTCCTCGTTAATCCCGACCTTGCCGTCAGGAGTCTTTATGATGCACTCATCCCCGCGCCTGTTAACAGGGCACAGCCTCATACAGAGATAATTACCACAAGTAACTGGATTGCACTTCTCCTTCTTCACAATACATATTCTAGCCATGAAGTTAAGAAGGCAGGATTAGTTATTTAAATGTTATGAGAATACGAGAATATAATTAATTATATATACTTCTTTTCTTTCTTATATCTCATGAGAGGCTTCATCATTCACCCTACTTACAAGGTTGAGGGTAGCAAGGCTTATGTGCACTTGTTTGGAAGATTGGAGAACGGAGAGTCTTTCTTAACAATCAATGAGTATAAGCCTTATTTCTTCATCAGGAAAGAAGACCTAGACAAGGCATTGAAGATTGAGCAGTTCGATTACGAGGAGACCAAGCTCAAAAACTTTCAAGATGAGCCTATGGTGAAAATCATTCAAGGCATCCCTGCAGAGGTTGCAAAGCTCAGGGACAGGCTCTCAAACAAGACCATCAAGACCTATGAGGCTGACATCCGCTTTGCTTACAGGTTTATGATTGACAAGCTGCTCCAGGGTGCTGTTAATATTGAGGGCGAATATGAAAAAGGCGAGCTGGTTAACAGGGTTTACACTGAGCCTGAGATCAAGCCTGCTGATTATTTCCCGAAGAACCTAAAGATTCTCTCCATTGACATTGAGACTGACAAGAAAGGCAAGGAGATATACTCAATATCTCTTTTCTTAGGTTCAGGTGATTTTAAAAAAGTGATTATTAGGAGCAAGGAAAAGCTGAAGAACTGCATCAGCGTAAGCTCTGAGCAGGAGCTACTCTTAAAATTCAGGGAGCTGGTGCTGGAGCAGGACCCTGACATAATAACAGGATGGAACCTGATTGACTTTGACCTCCAGGTGCTGGAGAGAAAATTCAAGGACTACAAATTGCCATTCTTGTTAGGTAGGGATGAGACTCCCTGCAAGCTCAGAATTTTCAACTCATTCTTCCAGGACTCCAAGGCAAACTGCGTCGGCAGGATGGTGCTCGACGGCATACAGGTGCTTAAGAGTAACTTTGTTTCACTCGAGGACTACAAGCTGAATACAGCTGCCCAGTTTTTTCTTCAGGACTCAAAGATATTTGAAGGAGATGACCGCTGGGAGCTTGTAGAAGAGGCTTTCAAGAAAAATCCTCAACTGCTAGCTGACTACAACCTCAAGGATTCGGAGTTGGTGGTTCGAATTTTAGACAAGTCAACTGCGCTAAACCTCAGCATCGAGCGCTCACTTCTTACAGGCATGCCCCTTGACAGGGTGAGGGCTAGCATTGCAAGCCTTGACTCTCTTTATCTCAAGGAGCTGAGGAAAAAGGGCTATGTGGCACCCACAGCAGGATTTGAGGAGCGGGACGACGAAGGCAAGGGCGGCTATGTCATGAGCCCAAAGGCAGGCATTTATGATTATGTTATTGTTTGCGACTTTAAGAGCCTGTACCCAAGCATCATGAGGACATTCAACATTGACCCTTTGAGCTATATTCCTAACTGCAGCGCCAAAGAAATTGAAAAAAAGAAAATAATAAAGGTGCCTAGCGGTGCATGCTTCAAGAACCAAGACGGAATCCTGCCATCAATAATCCAGCATCTCTGGGAGCAGCGAGAGAAAGCCAGGAAGGAGAAGAACGAGTTGGCAAGATATGCCATAAAGATTCTGATGAACTCATTTTACGGTGTGCTTGCCAACCCGACGTGCAGGTTCTACAGCAGGGAGATGGGCAATGCTATAACCCTGACAGGGCAGCACATCATAAAGATGACTGCTGAGAAAGTAAAAGAAATGGGACATGACGTGATCTATGGGGACACTGACTCAATATTTGTTGACTTGAAAATTGATACTTACAAGGAAGCCCACAAGATAGGAGATGAGATTGCCGAGAGCATCAACAAGTTCTTTGAAAAGCACATGAGAGAAGAGTATGCCCGAAAAAACTTTCTAGAATTGCAGTTTGATAAACTGTACAAGCGCTTTTTAATGCCCAAAGGTAGGCACACTGAGATTGGCAGCAAAAAAAGGTATGCTGGGCTACTCATTGATGCAGAAGGAAATGAGAAGATGGACTTTGTCGGCTTGGAATTCGTCAGGAGAGACTGGACTGATATTGCGAAGAATTTTCAGGCCGGTCTGCTCAAGAGAATATTCCACAAGGAAGAAGTGGCTGATTTCATAAAGAAGACAGTGGCTGACCTCCGCGAGGGAAAACTTGATAGCGAGCTCGTCTACAGGAAAGCCATAAGAAAAGGCGTGGATGAGTACACCAAGACCACCCCGCCGCATGTCAAGGCAGCTAGGCTGCTAGGCAGCGAGCTGAGAAGCAACATCATAGAGTACGTCATGACCAAGGAAGGCCCAGAGCCTATACAAAAACAAAAGCACAAGATAGACTACGAGCACTACGTCGAGAAGCAGATAAAGCCCATAGCAGACGCCGTCCTGGTCTTCTACGAGCAGAGCTTTGACGATATACTAAAAGGCAGCAGCCAGAAAACACTGTTCGGTTACTAACAAATAAAGAAATAGAAGGTTAAGCCCTCTTTATGTATCCTGGCTCAGGCTCAATTATCATGTGGTCTGCTTTGAGGATTGCTAGGACTCGGTTGACTTCTGATTCGTTCATGCCTTGCATCTCTGCTTCCACCAGCACTGCTTCTTTTTGGACTTTCTTGTTCCTGTCAGTGACCAAGTCATTGATGATGCTCATCAGCTTTATCTCGCTGTCTGTCTCGCTTTCGCTAGCCACGCTGCGCAGCATCATGTTCTGCCTGCGCATTAAGTCCTCAAAGTCATTCGGGTCCATTTTTTTACAAATTATTTTTTAATTATTTTTCGTAGTCTTTTATCAGGCTGTCGTAATAATACGAACTAAATAATTCACCCCTCTAATTCTTGGGAGTGATTTCTAGATATAAATAGTTTTCTGTTTTTCGCTAACAATATAGCTTTATGTAGCTTCACATATCCTCGTTTTTCATTAGCAAAAAAGAATAGTCGTGGTTGTTGATTTTGGTAAAATTTAAAAACACTTTCGCATGCCCTGCTTTTCAGGGGGTTGATTTGGAATTCATAACATTAGATGAGAAAGGGAACTCGAGAATCTATAATTTCATCAAGGTTAATGAGATTACTGGAGAACTAATTCACAGGCAGCTCGAGAACCGGAATGGCAGAATATTCATGCGAGCTATGCGTCGTTCTTTGCAAATCGAATCTTGATAGGAATCCTGAACTTTCTGACTTTCTGGCCGACCAGTTTCAATGTGCTTATTTGCGTCTCGCTCTCGCCCTTGTTTTCTTCACTGAGCTCAACCGATCTTGGCTTGCTCATCATTTCCTCTTCCCTGAACTGCCCCAGGAGATCAAGGATGTGGCTGAGCTCTTTTATTGCGCCGTAGATCTGGTGCTGCTTCTCCAACTCCAATAAGTCCTTCTTGTTCTTCAAGGTAAAGATTAGGTTTTCCTTCCTACTCTCTATCTCTTTCTTCAGTTCCCACATCTTCCCATTCCCTCACAGTTTTTTTATTATCTTTGAGCTTAGTCAAAAAATACTCAAGGCAATCCTGCGCGCAAAAGCTAGCTTTTTTCCTTAGCCCTGATGGTCCAAATATTAAGGTTATGCCTTCATCCCCTATTGATGTCTGGCACACAGGGCACACCTTGTTGAAGTCTGCCTCTTTTTTTTCCTGGAGTTTTTTGTTTATTAATCTTTCTATGTTCCCTGCATACATGTCTTTCTTAATCAGTTGCAGGTCCTCTTCATCAAGGCTTTCAATAAGTTTTGCCAGCCTATTCATTTAAGCTAAGCCTCTATTTATTTTTGCTTCAACTCCTTAAGGTATTCTTTCTTATCAATGAGCTCCTTGCTGTTCTTGACAAGGTTGACGTAGTAGTCTTCTTTCTTCTCAAGCCCTTCCTCAACCTCTTTTTTATTGTGGCTCCAGCTTATAATCTTTTTGGTTTTGCCATCCAGACCAGTCACATGGAAGTTGCTGAATTTTTCCCTGAAATCATGTAGTTGTTGCTCTGTGATTATGAAAAGCTCAATCTCCTTTTCATTAGATTGAAGAAATGCTATGGTGTCAGCTTTCTTAAGGATTTCAGATTCGCACACATACTTCACAACAGGGTACTGGTCTTCCTCCTTTAGGATGAAGTAAGCATTAAGCACGAACTTTGGAAACATGTCTGCCTCTTTCAGCTTTATGACGCTTTTTTCTGCCAAGCCCGGCTTGAGGAAACAAAAGGCAAAAAGCTCTTGGTTCAGCGCATAAGGCGTTTTGGGTTTGCCAGGCCTTTTCTGCTTCTCAGGCTTTTCCTGCTTAAGCTTTTTGACAAGCTCATATGCTTCTAATATGATGAGCTGCTGAGTTACATTAGCAATGCTCTGGTTTGTTTTCTTGGCTATCTCAACTGCTGACTTGTCGCCTTTGGCCAGCTCTTTCAGGATGCTCCATTTGCTCTTAGTCAGAAGATCTGATATGTCCACGAACACACCATTTTAATTCAACTATATAAACCTTTCTAATTGTTAATTAATAAATAACTTAATTAGTTTCAAATTAATTCCGCGGGTGGTTTATGCATAACTTTATAAAGAACAGAATAAAAATTAAATATTAACTTGATTATTTATAAGAATATTAAGGGGGTGAACATTCTAGCTTAGCTTAATAACTTTAATTTTATTTTTCATAACAAAGATCAGATAGCATAATAATTAAATGAACGCTGTGAAAAATAATTATCATTAATGCAACCAGCCATAAAAAACCAACCATAAAACCGAGTGCAATAGCTTAACAAAAAACCTTAAAGAAAACAAACAAAAAAGAAAAATAAATAGCAAACCTTTCACAAAAAATAATTAACAAAAATCATAATTTTAATACAAGAATTTAATAGAAAAATAAAAATAAATTAATTATTAAAAATTAATTAAAATGCCATTTTCCCGAATAAAATAAGGCAAAAACCCAAAAATAAATGTTAAATAAATCCTAAATGAATGATAAATTAAATAATAATAACCAAAGCTTTTCAGATAACGAAGCTGATCACATTTTCAATAAATTTTGTTAAAAAATGCATAAGAAAATAATAAAATTTATGCGATAAAATTCATTTGATGAGTTAATGGGCGGGTAAGGAAATCGGTTAAAAGCTAATAAGAAAAAACCGGCTTGCTTTTAATTAATTTAAATGATGACTGTCAGTAAAATAATACAAAATAATGATATAAAATAAAAGAAAAAAATATTAAATAAAATAAAAAAAAGAGCCAAAAAAATAAATAATTTTTTCGGTATTTCCGCGGGAAAAGTGGGTGAGTAAAAATATGAAAGTGTTGATGTTGGGGTGGGAGCTTCCGCCTTTTTTTGCAGGCGGAGTTGGAATGGTCTGCTACCACCTGACCAAGGCCTTATGCCAACAGGACATAGACATAACCTATGTCATGCCCTTTGGTCCCAGGATGATCCGTAGCGATTACATGAAAATCATGGTGGCAGACCACCTATTCCCAAGGCTGAGGTTCCAACTCAAGGAAGTAAACACCTTCCTTGGGGCTTACCAAAGCCCTGAAGAGTATGATGAACACTTTAAGCAGTACCTTATAGAGTTGTCACCAGCTGAGCGAGCCAAGGCCCTTTATGGCCCTAATGTCTTCCAAGAGGCTTACTTGTTTGCCAGGAAGGTAAAGATGATAGCCTTGCAAGAGGATTTTGATGTAATTCATGCGCATGACCACTGGACCTTCCCAGCGGCCATAGTAGCCAAGGAAGCGACAGGCAAGCCATTGGTGATACATGTGCACATAACAGAGTTTGACAAGTCAGGAGGCCTTAGTGTGAACCAGCGCGTTTATGACATGGAGCGTGAAGGAATGCACAAAGCAGACCTCGTCATAGCAGTGAGCAACTTCATAAAACAAAGACTGATGAACAACTATGATGTGCCTGAGTGGAAGATTCGTGTCGTGCATAATGCTGCAGAGCCTATTGATGAAAACATCTACCATGATGCCAGTAAGATAAAAGAGACTGACAAGATAGTCTTGTTCATTGGAAGGATAACCCTACAGAAAGGCCCGGATTACTTTGTAGAAGCGGCCAAGAAAGTGCTGGAGAAGGACCCCAATGTGAAGTTCATAATGGCAGGCACTGGTGACATGCTCCCAAGGATGATAGAGCGAGTAGCCCAGCTAGGCATCGCTGATAAGTTCATCTTCCCGGGCTTTGTTAGCAGGGACGAGGTGGCCAAGCTCAACAAGATAGCTGATGTTTTTGTCATGCCCTCTGTTTCAGAGCCTTTTGGCATTGTGCCATTGGAAGCCATGTGGCAGGAGACTCCTGCAATAATATCCAAGCAGTCAGGCGTGTCAGAGGTCCTGAACCACGTGCTCAAAGTGGATTTCTGGGATGTGAATGATATTGCTGCAAAGATACTTGTACTGCTCCACTACAGATCACTTCATGCTGAGTTAAAGCAGCACGGAGCCTTTGAAGTCAGGAACCTGACATGGGACAAGCCAGCAAGCCAGTGCATTGATATTTACAACGAGCTATTAAGCATGAAAAGAGGAGGCTAAAGTAACAGCTAACAGATAAGCCAGTGGGAAAGCAATAAGAACGTAATGAAAGCAAAGAAGAAGGGGTGAAGAAAGGATAAGAGGTAAAAGACATGGTGAGTGTGTGTTTTTATTTTCAAGTGCACCAGCCCTTGAGGCTGAGAAAGTACAGCGTGTTTGACATAGGCAACAATTCAGAGTACTTTGACGACTACAAGAACAAGCAAATAATAGAGAAAGTCGCGAAGAAGTGCTACTTGCCAGCCAACAAGCTCATGCTAAGCCTGATAAAGAGGCACAAGGGCAAGTTCAAGGTCAGCTTTAGCATTTCAGGAGTTGCCCTCGAGCAGTTCCAGAAATATGCGCCAGAAGTGCTCCACTCTTTTAAAGAGCTGGAAAAAACAGGCTGCGTAGAATTCCTCAACGAAACGTATTATCACTCGCTATCCTACTTGTTTGACAAGGAAGAGTTCAAGGAGCAGGTACTGCTTCACAAGGAAAAGATAAAAGACTTGTTCGGCCAAGAAGCCAAGGCATTCAGGAACACTGAACTCATCTATAATAATGAGCTTGCGAATTTTGTACAGGGGCTTGGCTACAAGACAATCCTGGCAGAAGGAGCAGATCACATCCTTGGCTGGAGAAGCCCGAATTTTGTCTACACGCCCAAAACCGCTGACAAGATGAAGCTCCTGTTGAAGAACTACAGGCTAAGCGATGATGTCGCCTTCAGGTTCAGCAATAAGGGATGGTCTGAGCATCCCTTGAGTGTTGAAAAATATGCTGGGTGGGTTTCAGCTAATAATGGTAATGGTTATGTAGTCAACTTGTTCATGGACTATGAGACCTTTGGCGAGCACCAATGGGAAGACACAGGCATATTCAATTTCCTTGAGCACCTGCCTGGAGAAGTGCTTAGGAACCCTGATAATAACTTTGTCACAGTAAGCGAGGCTGCTGAGAAATATCCTTCTGTTGCAGAGATGGACATCCATCATTTCATGTCCTGGGCAGACATTGAGAGAGACCTCAGTGCCTGGCTTGGCAACTCATTACAGAACACTGCTGCGAACGAGCTCTACAGGATAGGCAAGTTGGTGAAGCAGACCGGGGACGCGAAGATCATCGAGGATTGGCGAAGGCTCACCACCAGTGATCACTTCTACTATATGTGCATCAAGTGGTTCTCTGACGGTGACGTGCACAAGTACTTCAACCCATACGACACGCCCTATGAGGGGTTCATAACATTCATGAACGTGCTCAATGACTTAGTCATCAGGGTGAGAGATATTATCAAGAAAAACTCTGCCAACAGCGAAGTTACCTATACAGAAACCAAGGCTGGTGAGTTCGCTCACAACTTCCTCACTGAGAATCCAAGCAATATCTTGATGGACATCAACATGAGCCTGGGAAATGATGAGAATAATCCCACTAATCAGCTTGTAAAGAAATAAAAATGAAATAAAAAAATGAGGTGAAAGAGCTATTATGCCAAGAAGAGGTGTGTATCAGAAAGAGAAAAGGAAAAGGGGAAGGCCACCCAAGCATAAGAAAAATATTGAAAAGAAGGCTCAGGAAGAAGTCAGAGACGTGGTTCAAGAAACCCTGCCAGAAGTGACTGCGAAAGTGCCAGCAATAAGAAAGGATGCGCCAGAAACCAGTTATTTCATTTTGTGCAATGGCAAGCCTGTGAAGAATATAAAAGAGCTGGCAGACGTGATGGAGGAGCTTGAAGATGCTGTCTTTAACCATCATGTCAACAATGATAAGAATGACTTCGCGACTTGGATCAAGGATGTCTTCAAGGACATCGCGCTGGCAGAGAAGATTACGGGAGCCAAGGACAAGAAACACATGCAGCTTGTGCTCTACAAGCACATAACGCATGAGTTATGGTAAATTATTTTTTTCATAATCAGTCAATCAAAAAAAGAGGTGGTTAAGAATGGGACTATCCCATGATAAATGGTTTTACTTCAAACATGGCAAGAAGGCTTCTACTCTTGAAGAACTGAGGGATGTTCTAGAGAAGCTCGAGGAGGTAGAGTTCAGGCATCATGCCAATAATGAGAAGAATGACTTTGCAAACTGGATTGAGCACGTCTTTGGCGAAACCAAGCTCGCTCGGGACATGCGCGAGGTTTCTGAGAGAGAAGGCATGATAATTCTATTGGATGACTTTATCAGTAGGAAGAAAGAGGAAGAACAGAAGGCGCAAGAGGCTGAGGAAGAGCAGCCAAAAGAGCCATTCATACCAGTGCCACGGCCTGTACCTGAACTTTATCACATAGAGCCAGAGGAGAATGAAGAGCAGCCTGAGCCAGAAGCTGAGCATAAAGAAGAAGATGATGTGAAGAAGAACGAGAAACACAAGAAAGAACATAAAGAACACAAGGAGCACAATGAACATGCTGAGCATAAGGAGCATGAGCATCAGAGGCTAATTATTCCTGAAGACCAGAAGATAAGCCTAGAGCAAGAGAAAGAATTGACAGAGACCGACATCAAGAAGCTCGTGGAAGAAGCAATGCATGTTTTTGAAGAGCGCCATAAAGAGCAAGATATTGTGGAGACAAGTGAAAAAGAGGAGAAAGAAGAGCCTTTTGAATATGATGAAGAGGCAGATGACATCGAGCTTCCAAGACCCAAAAGAAAAAGTGTCCTGCCTTCAGAGCCTGTGCGCCAGAAGTTTATTTTTGAGGAGTTCATTTATGGCTTTGTCCTGGGGCTCATATTCGGATTGATAATGCTCGGAATCTTGCTGAATTTAAGGTTCGGCTAGGCATTATCATTAGATGAAGGAAAAAGAGGTTAGACAACATGATAAGGGCAACTGCGGATTATGTTTTTGAAATATCCTGGGAAGTATGCAACAAGGCAGGAGGCATAAACACAGTACTAAAGACTAAGGCTCCCTATATGAAAGGCTATTACAATAATTACTTCCTAATAGGGCCTTATTTTAAGGACAAGGCTGATGTGGAATTGCTTCCAGAAGAGCCGCCCCTGTTCCTGAAAGGAATATTTGATGAGATGCGAAGCCAGGGCTTGAATTGCTATTATGGAAAATGGGAGATAAACGGAGAGCCTAGCGTCATCCTTATAGACTTTAAGAATTGCTTTGCCCACAAAGATGCTATCAAGGCAAAGCTGTGGGAAGCGTGCAGAGTTGACTCATTAGGCTCACCCTATGACTTTGACGAGCCTACAATCTGGGCATGGTGCTCAGGAATGCTGCTCGCAAGAATCGGGCATGCCCTTCACGACAAGAAGATAATTGCCCATTTCCACGAATGGCTCACAGGAGGAGGCTTGCTGCACCTCAAAATAGAGAACTCTCATATAAGGACAATCTTCACTACTCATGCCACGATCCTGGGCAGGGCTCTTGCTGACACAGGCTTTGACCTGTACAACATGCTGGGCAAGTTTGACCCTATGCAAAAGGCAAAGGAGTACAACATAATGGCAAAGCACACCATAGAAGTGGCGTGCGCGCATAACGCTGACATATTCACCACAGTAAGCGAGGTCACGGGCTTTGAGGCAGAGAAGCTCCTTGGAAGAAAGCCAGACGTGCTCCTGCTGAATGGCATTGATGTTGAGAAATTCCCTACAATAGAGGAGACATCTATAAAGCATGTGACTTGCAAGAACATAATCAGGGAATTCCTGACATACCACTTCTTCCCATATTACACCTTTGATTTGAAGCACAACCTCACTTTCTTCTTTGCGAGTAGGTATGAGTTCCACAACAAGGGAATTGACATACTCATCAAAGCCCTTGGGATGCTGAACAACAAGCTCAAACAAGAGGACGATCCAAGGACAGTGAGCGTTTTCTTCTGGGTGCCTATGAAAACCTACGGCATAAAAGTGGAATTGCTTGAGAACAAGAACTACTATAGGCACATCAAGAGCCTGGTTGACATGAAATCAGGCCACATCCTCCAGCAAATCGTAACTGACTTTATCTCAAGAAAGCTTAGCGTCGAGGAAAGCTTCTTTGAAAAAGACTTCATGCGAGAGCTAAAAGCCAACATCCTCACCTTCCAGAGGAGCGGAAACCCTTCAGTGCTGACGCACAACATAGGTGATGAGGACAAGGACCCGCTCGTGCAAGGACTTCTTGCAGAAGGCTTGGATAACAAGCCCGATGACAAAGTCAAGGTGCTTGTTTATCCAGTATATCTATCTGGAAACGATGGGCTATTAAACCTTTCATACTATGACGCAATGGCAGGCTGCCACTTCGGATTATTCCCGTCGTACTACGAACCCTGGGGCTACACCCCGCTAGAAGCAGCAGCAATGGGCATATGCTCGCTCACCAGTGACTTGTCAGGCTTTGGCAAGTTCATAGAGAACAAGCTGCTTAAGGAGGACTCAGGCATATTCATACTTAAGAGGTTTGTGAGGACAAAAGAGCAGGAGATTCAGGACCTGGCAGACATAATGTACAAGTACGCCAGCCTGGACCACGCAGAGAGAGTTCAGAACAAGATAAATGCAAAATACTTGTCAAACCTCGCTGACTGGAAGCACTTTATCAAGTTCTACATTGTGGCGCACAACAAGGCTTTCGAGAAATAGAGCAAAGCAAATTTAATAGAACAAAGTTAACAAGTTAGAAGCGGCTTTTTATTTTTTCAAACACCTTGTAAGGGTCAGTTTCAATGACATTGCTCCGCACATACATCTCCATCCCGCCGATGTCTGATGTCTTGTTGCTGAGAGGTCCTCTGCTGACCATCCTGGCAATCACAGGGAAGCCATTCCATTCCATGCTATTGTTGATTGGAGGCAGGATTGCGCTGAAATTAAAACTCATCACTCCCAAATCCTTGACCAAGCAATTCGCTACCTTGTAGATGGCGCTCACGCATTGCTTGTCAAGCTTTTCTGCGAGGATTGTGATTTCCTTGTCTTTTCTTGGCGCAATATTTGCAAACACTTTTATTTTCTTCTGTTCAAAGCCGAGCCCTATTAGTTGATGAAGCTTGAACAAGTCAGCGAAATAATCACCTTTGAAATTATCAGCATATTCTCTTCTTATCTTGTTATAGTATTCTGCTTCTGCATAGTGCAAGCTCTCGCTAAGAACAAGCTGGAAGTGGCCGTGAATAATGCTTGCTCCTGAGCGCCACAAGCAATTCCAGAGCAGGAAAGGATAAGCCGCATTCTTGTTGTTCTTATAAGCCTTGTCAAACCATTTCATTGCTGTGCTGAAGTAATCCTGCAGCTCTTTTTCTGTGAACTCCAAGGGGTTGTGGCTCTTGAAGACAACCAGGCCATGCAAAGCATCATACTTGGCAACATTGCTGGCTGTTATGCAATATTTGCCTTTAACCCTGCCAAAGGAATCTGCTGGCGTGCCTGTGAGAGGCTTGCAAAAAGGGTCTCCGATGCTTTCGTTAATAGTCTTAAGAGCATCTTCATCAGTTTTTGCCTCCATAGGCCTCCTGGCCCTTAAGTCATTGAACAAGGCAGCTTCAAAAGCCAGCTTGTTGAACACCTTGATAATCTTTTGAGACTCAACATTCGCAACGCTGCCAAAGCTCTTCTCCACCCAGGGCTTCATTTCTTCTGGCACGACAAGGGTGCCTGTGCTCGCTTGCACTGAGAAAAAGCGGTTAAAAAGCTGCTTCTCATCCTCTTTTAAGCCGACCACAATGCTGGGCAAATCAATAATCGAAGGCATGCCCTTAACCTTTTTGTTTGATTATAAAAATTTTGTGGAAACTCGGCTTTGTTCTCTTTTATTTTTTACTCTTTCAGATTAGCAACAATTTTAGAAGAGAAAAGCAAAACAATTATAAACCAATTTTTCTAGTTTGATTTAAAATGACTCTGTCGGAAAAACCTCTGAGTTATTATGCAAATGTTGAAGCAGATGCTATAGTTAAGGAACTCAACTCTTCTGAAAATGGATTGTTCACATCAGAAGCAGAGAGGCGCCTTAAGGAATACGGACCTAATGCATTAGCAGAGAAGAAAAAGCTAAGCATTTTTTTTGAGATATTGCATCATTTCAAGAGCCCGCTCATTATAATTTTAATAATTGCGACAGCTATTTCTGCTTATTTTGGAGAGATTATTGATGCTATCATCATCGCTATTATGATCTTGCTTAGTGTCGGCCTTGATTTCTACCTGGAGCACAATGCTGAGAAGGCTGCTGAGAAGCTGAAAGAGCGAGTCAAGACAAAAGCAAGAGTGATAAGGAATGGGCAGAAAAGAGAGGTAAAGATAGATGAATTATGTGTGGGAGACATAATAGAGTTGAATGCCGGCGCTCTCGTTCCTGCTGATGCAAGGATTATTCATTGCAAAGACTTTTTTGTAAACCAGTCTTCGCTTACAGGAGAATCTTTTCCTGTTGAAAAAACAGCAGAGCCCATAAGTCTTGAGCAGCTTTCTCTCACAGAAATGAACAATATGCTTTTCTTTGGCACTAATGTCATAAGCGGCTCTGCGACCGCAGTCATAGTCAAGACAGGAGGTCAGACAGAGTTCGGAAAGATTGCCAAGAGCCTGGCAGGAGCTGCTGTTGAGACAGAATTTGACAAAGGCATAAAGAGCTTTGGCTTCCTCATAACCAAGGTCATAATCTTCCTTGTGCTTTTTATATTCCTGGCGAACTCCTTAATTAAGCACAACTTTCTGGAGTCTTTCATGTTCGCCATTGCGATTGCAGTAGGCCTCACTCCTGAACTCTTGCCTATGATTATGTCTGTGAACATGGCCAAGGGCTCAATGAAAATGGCTGGGCAGGGAGTGATTGTCAAGAGGCTTGCCTCTATACCCAACTTTGGTAGTATGGATGTATTATGCACAGATAAGACAGGGACGTTAACAGAAGACAAAATCCAGCTTGTCAAGTTCACTGATGTTTTTGGTAAGGAATCTCATCGAGTCTTGGAATTCGCATATGTGAACAGCACCTATCAGACTGGCATTAAGAATCCTCTTGATGATGCAGTGCTGGAATTTGAGCATGAAAAAGTGCATGACAATGTTTACCTTTACAAAAAGGTTGATGAGATACCCTTTGATTTTGTAAGGAAGAAGATGAGTGTCATAGTTTCAAAATCAAAGAATATCTTCATGATAACCAAGGGCGCTCCAGAAGAAATTTTCAAATCCTCAAGCTACTACAAGCTCAAGGGCAAACGGCTCACCTTGAAGGAAAAAACCTTGGACAAAATCAAAGAAGAGTATTACGATCTTAGCAAGCAGGGCTACAGGGTGCTTGCAGTAGCCATCAAGCAACTGAGAACTGGATGGGATAGGCGCAAAACCTACTCTAAGAATGATGAGTGCAATTTAGAGCTTATAGGCTTTGTGGCCTTCCTTGACCCTCCTAAAAAAGATGTTGGCTTTGTAGTGAAGGAGTTGGAGAAAACAGGGATAGAAATAAAAATAATCACAGGAGACAATGAGCTCGTCACCAATAAGATATGCTCTGAGATTGACCTGAAAGTTAAGGGAACCCTGCTGGGCCAGGAAATCAACGCCATGGATGACGAAGCCCTAAAGGTTAGAGTTGAAAATACTACCATCTTTGCCAGATTTTCTCCAGAACAAAAAAACAGGGTTATCCAGGCATTGAGGCAGAACGGACACATCGTAGGCTATATGGGAGATGGGATTAATGATGCGCCCTCATTAAAAACTTCAGACATAGGCATATCTGTTGACAGCGCCGTGGATGTTGCGAGGGAATCAGCAGATATCATCTTGACACAGAAGAGCCTTGAGGCGCTAATGAACGGAGTGCTTGAGGGCAGAAAAACCTTTGGCAACACCATTAAGTACATAATGATGGGCCTCAGCTCAAACTTCGGCAACATGTTCTCTGTAGCGCCCGCAGTGCTTTTCTTGCCCTTCCTTCCCATGCTCCCAATTCAGATCCTGCTCAACAATTTCATCTATGACTTTTCCCAGATAACCATTCCTTCTGACAATGTGGATGCTGAATTCATCCAGAAGCCCAAGAGATGGAATATGAAGTTCATCAAGATGTTCATGATTCTCCTGGGACCCATAAGCTCAATATTTGACATCTTAACTTTTATCCTGCTTTTCTTTGTGTTCAAGGTGACGCCAGCCCAGTTCCAGACTGGCTGGTTCATAGAATCCATAGCTACCCAAACCCTAGTCATTCATGTTATAAGAACCAAGAAAATACCCTTCCTGCAGAGCACAGCTAGCTGGAAACTGTTATTCAGCAGCATCTTTGCTGTTGTCATAGCCTGGATTATTCCATACACGTTTGTAGGTGAGTTCTTCAAATTCCAGACACTTCCAGTGCACATAATGTTGTGCATTGTTGGTTTGGTGGCAATTTACCTGGTTCTGGTTGAAATAGCCAAGCATTCGTTCTACAAAAAGTATGACTTCTAGGCCACAGATAAACGACGTTTTCATAACTTTTATAAACCTCTTCAAAGTATATGCTTTTCACTTGATATGAGGTTGTGCGAGGTGATAAGATGAAAGTTATTATTCCTATAGCTGGTGTGGGAACAAGGCTTCGCCCATTAACACTCACCAAGCACAAGTCGCTTCTTCTCGTCGCAGGAAAGCCCGGCTTGGATTATATTCTTGATGAGCTGAAGAACCTAAAGGGCCTGCACGGCCAGGAGGTTTCTGAGATTATATTCATCACTGGCTATTTGAAAGAGCAGATAGAAGAGCACGTAACTAAGAATTATCCTGAGTTCAAGTTCAGGTTTATTGAGCAGAAGATTAGGAACGGCACAGCAGGAGCTGTCCAGCTCGCAGAGCCTTATATTGATGAGCCCTTCTTCCTTGTGTACGCTGATGCTGTGTACGAGGCTGATTTGAGCATTATAAAGAAGCTGAAAGACAGCGAGGCAGGCTTTATCTGGACGCAGGACAGGGAAGACTGGCAGCGCCTGGGTGTTTGCATTCTTGATGATCAGGGCTACCTGAAAAAAATTGTTGAGAAGCCCAAAGAATTCCTTTCTACAAAGCTTTCCTCCATCGGCGTGTATTATGTCAAGGATTACAAGCTCCTGTTTGAGGGCATAAGATACGTATTTGACAACAACATCACGATAAAAGGCGAATACTATGTCGTGGACGCCTTTGCTTACATGATAGAGAAGAAAGGAGCTAAATTCAAGTGCCCGAAGCTCAAGTGCTGGTATGACTTCGGCACAGTCGAGAGCATGTTCGAGACCAACAAGGTATTCTTGAAAAAAGGCAGGCACAAAGTTATTCCGACAGAGAACACGATTATCAAGCCACCTGTTAACATTGCGGATGGAGCAAAAATAAAAAACTCCACAATCGGGCCTTATGTCACAATAGCCAAAGGTGTTGAGATTGCTAACAGCGTGGTGAAGAATAGCATCATTGACGAGAGGACTAAGATAACAGACGCCTTTGTCAGGGACTCGTTAATCGGCATGGACACTGACATCAAAGGAAAGTTCCAGATGCTCAATGCAGGGGATTACTCAGTGCTTGTTGGCGGAAAATATAAGAAAAAATAAAAAATACAAGAAATTTAAGAAAACAACACAAAAAGAGGGGAGTAGGCTTGCACATAATACATTCTTTCAATGAGAAGCGAGTTGACGAGCACGTCAACCGAGAAGCTGCTTTCATGATAACCAACAAGAAAGGCAACTATCTCTCTTTGGGAGAGGAAAACTTCACGCACATGCAGGGCTTGTTCTTCTTTGACCACGACAAATGGGAGCTCTACAAGACTATAGAGGACATAAGGCTTAACAAGGAGATGACTGCCATCAAGAACAACCTGGTGAATGCCCAGAGGCTTTATAAGGAAGCCACAGAGGAGAGCTTTAACCTCTTCAACAATTCGATGGTCTACTCAGTGAGCAACTATGTTGGTGACATTGTCATTGAGCTTGATTTTCGGCAAATGTTTGACTTCGATGACAAAGGAAGAATTTATACAATTACCAACGAGGACGACTTCATAATAATAAGGTATGACAAATACGCAGATGATACTCGGTCTAGGCTTGGCAAGACAAGGTTCCTTGCAATAAAGGGAAAAGGAACTTTCAAGCTGCTCGGAGAATGGGTGAAGAAGAAATACTCTTATGATGACAGGAGGAACTCTCGCTCAGAATTCTATGTTTACAAGGCAATAAGCATACCTGTTGACCACCATCTTGACTTAGTATTTTCCTTTGCTGAGGACAAGGAAAAAGCAAAAGAGCACGCCCAGCAGGTTTATGAGAACCAGCAATACCTTATCAACTCGTACCATAAATACATTACTCACACATTCACAAGCCAAGACTTGGCACTGAATGTTGCATTAAAGGCTCTTGACGACCTGCTTATAAGCACTGAGCGCAAGGAAAGAGGAGTAGGAATACTTGCAGGATTACCCTGGTTCTACCAGTTCTGGGCAAGGGATGAGATCATAAGCCTAAAGGCATTGATGCTAAAAGAAAAACACTACCTTGTGAAGAGCATAATCTTCAAGTACCTAAACACCATATCAGATGACGGTCTGATAGTATCCAGATACCCTGGCAATGAAGCAGATGTGAAGAGCATAGACAGCATTGGTTGGCTGTTCTTTAGGCTGAAGGAATACATTGACTTGCTGGTTGAGAATAAACTACTGGAGGAATATTTGTCAGCTCAAGAATTAATGGAAATCAAGCGAGCATTGGAAAAAGCCATTCATGGATTAGTGCATTTCCATACCAAGGACGGGCTAATATTCAACAATTACCAAGAAACCTGGATGGACACCAAGCCCGCCCAGAGAAAAGGAGCATGCATAGAAGTGCAGGCATTATTCCTCTCTATGCTTGAGCTACACAGCAAGGTGGTTGCTCTCACGAGGTCAAAGCAGCTCTTCAAGGCAGTGGAGAAAGAATACAGGGACAAAGTGAGACAGGCATTTTTCAATGGAGTAACGCTCTACGACAGCGTTGATGATAACAAAGCGTCTTATGCAATAAGGCCTAATCTCTTCCTAGCATATTATATCTACCCAGACTTATTGTCTAAGAGAGAGTGGAAATCGGCGTTTGACAACACATTGAAGGCATTATGGCTTGACTGGGGAGGATTAACAACGCTGAACTATAACAGCCCATTGTTCCGCTCAGAATACGCAGGAGTAAGCGATGAAAGCTATCATAACGGTGACTCATGGTATTATATTAACAACTATGCAGCCCTGGCAATGCACAGGCTTGACAAGGAATATTATGCAAAGCAGATAAGCCGCATATTGCAAGCTAGCAAAGAAGAACTACTCTTCTCAGGATTTATAGGCTGCTCTGCAGAGATAAGCAGCGCAAAAAGCATGAGAAGTGAAGGCTGCCTAAGCCAGGCATGGAGCAATGCAAGCCTTATCGAGCTTTTGTACGAGATGCACAGCGCTAACTCATAAACTTTTTAATACAAACACCGGTTCTTTCTATTCATGAACAAAGAATTAAGAACAACCTGCTTTGAAAGGGCTATCTTCCTTAGCTGGTACTGCAGCAAAGCTGATTGCGCCTTTTGCTATATGTCAACTCAAAAGGAAAAGATAATGGAGCCGACTAGAGCGAGGAGGAGCTTTGCCTCAATATGTGCAGAGGCCATCATCTCAAAAGCTTGCGGCTGGAAGATCGAGTTCCTGTCTGGAGGCTATGACTCTTTTTCCAAAGAAGATTTATTATTCATAATAAAAGGAGTTTGCGAAATAACTCGAGAAAAGCAATGGCTGAACCTTGGAGCCCTCAAAGAAGATGAGCTTAAACTATTCAAGCCTTATGTTGAAGGATTTATCGGGACCCTTGAGTGCGTCAACCCGGGGCTTAGGGAAAAGATTTGCCCTTCAAAGCCAATGAATGATATTCTTGAAGCGTTCAAGCTGTGCGATAAGCTCGGCTTGAAGAAAGGCATCACTGTGATTATTGGCTTGGGGGAAACACTTGATGACTTCAAATTCTTAGATGACTTTATTAAGATGAATCAGATAGCCCGAATAACTTTTTACTCTTTGAACCCTCAAAAGGGCACTCAATTTAAGTCTTCCCCGACAATTGATTATTATGAAAAATGGATTGCTATGACGCGAGAAGCATTTCCCGGCCTTTGGATTACTGCCGGAGCCTGGCATGACAAGACCAATTACTATTCCCGACTGCTGAAAGCAGGCGCAAATAACATCACCAAATTCCCTGTGCTGAAATTATTCAACACGCCCAAAGCAAGGGAAGTAGAAAAAGAAGCAAAGCTTGCCGGCAGAGAATTCAGAGGCACTCTTACGAAAATCCCTGAGGTTAATTGGGATAAAGAAGCTGACAAGCTCAGCTTTGATGTTGAGCTCAAAATAAAAATAAAGGAGAAGATCAAATCATACTTGAGAAGAATGTCCAAGGCATGATGCGCACGACTTCCTGATGTAAAGCAGCTTATTTCCGTCTCATATTTTTTTCCATCTGGATATTGTTCTTCTTCAGGTTATCTTTCTTGTGGCTTCGCATATAATCCTCGTAGAAGAACTCTGCCATGGTTATGAACATCGCCGCAATGAGAGGGCCGATTATGATTCCAAGCAGCCCGAATACTTTTAATCCGCCGAGAACACCAATCAATGCCACTACAGGATGAATTTTTCCGCTTTTTGAAAGCAGCCCTGGCCTGAGAAGGTTGTCTATCCCTGAAACTACAAAAACGCCATAAACAAGGATGAATATTCCGCCGAAAAGGTCATTGTTCATTATTTGTATTATGCCTGCAGGGAGCCACACGATTCCTGTTCCGGTCACAGGGATGAATGCCAGCACAGTCATTATGAAGCCCCAGAAGACAGGATTTTTGATGCCTACCATGAAGAAGCCAATGCCTCCGAGCGTTCCCTGAATGAGCGCGATAAAGATTTGGCCGTAAATGACAGCATGTGTTACTCGCTTCACTCCGTCAATGAGCTTTTCCTTTCGGTCTTTTTTAAAAGGCAGAACCCGCCCTATGAGCAGACCCCACTGCTCTCCTTCTATGAGCCCGTAATACATGACAAAGAACATAAGGAACAATCCTAGGCTAACGTCAGCCACAGAGCCTGCTATGGATAAAGTGGAATTCACAATGAAGTCTTTGAGCTTGCCCAGTATCTCATCTATGTTCGCAGTTAAATCCGCCTTGGGCCCAAATGCTTGTACGAGCTGTTGATTCACTTTTTCAAGAGAAGTATCATCCCAAGAACTAATGAAACCCACTGTCTGCTTTACCAGGGAGCTTATTATTATGGATACAGGAATGATAATGATTAATAATATGAGCACTATGACAATCAGGCTGCTCAGCCTTTTGCTTTTGATTTTTTGGCAGAGCCACCTGTACAGCGGATAAACTGCGATGGTTAATATCAGCCCGAGAAATATATATGTGAAGAAGGGCTGGACAAGCTTAGCTGCAAAATAAGTCAGGATTAAGAGAAGCGCAATGAATGCATACTTTGAAACCTTTGCTGCATCTACCAACCACTCACCTCTTACCTGCTTGTTAATTAAAGCTTATTTAAATCTTGTCAATGCTCAGCTAACTCAGCCCTCAAAAAACCAAGACTCCTCATCCTGGAAGTATTCATCCGGGTGCTTGAAGTAATTGATTGCATTGCTCAAAAGGGCATAGTGCCCGTTCTCCTCTTTTACCAGGAAATCAAAGAGCTTCTTCACATTAGCATGCTCTGCCTTTTCAGAGCTCTTCTTGTAAAAGTCGTAGCCGTTCTGCTCCATCTCCAAGCCCAGCTCATAAACCTTCAGTTCATTCGCGCTAGCCTTTGCCTTCTCAGCCTGCTCTTCCATGCCCTTGGAGAAGAACTCTTTTGCCCTGTTAATAGCCTCGTCCTCTGTACCAGCATCAATCATTGGCTCTTCGCCGTCGTGGATAGACTTATTGAAAGCCTTGATAGCCTCGATGTGCTTTAATTCCTCGTCAGCAAGGAAGATGAAAGTCTTCTTGGCAAGCTCGCTCTTAAGCTTCTCAGCATGCTCCAGGTAAAAAGCCCTTATTTTTTTCTCGTACTCAATAGCCAGCTTCAATGCCAGTATATCATCCTTAAGATAATCAGACTCCATAAAATCGCCTCCGGCTATTTCTTATTTGATTGGTTATCTGCTGTTTTTATTAATATTTTTCTTTTGATTACTCACTCATATCTCAGGCTGTCAACTGGTCTCAACTTCGACGCCCTGATTGCTGGCAACAAGCCAGAGCCTGCTCCTACAACAAATGCAAAGAGTATGCAACCAGCTATGAGAGTCCAAGGAAATATTGGCTTTAGCGCTGAGAAGCCTGCTGCTGCTGCGTAGCTTCCTCCTGTCATGGCTACGAAATAGCCAAACAGCACTCCGATTATTCCTCCTATCATGCCTATTGCTCCTGATTCCAGGAGGAAGATGAACATGATGTCAGAGTTCCTTGCTCCCACTGCCTTCATCACTCCTATCTCCTTGGTCCTTTCCAGGACTGAGGTGTACATGGTATTCATGATGTTGACAGAGGCAACAACAACTGATACCAACGCTATGAGCACAAGCACTCCGTTAATGATATTTATTATGGCGCTGAAAGTAGCTATTGCATCCTCGAATGTCTGCACATAGAAATCTTCTTTTCCTTCTTCCTGCCCTTTGTGCTTCCTCAGCCTCTCAGTCACCCTGTCTGCCACTGCCTTGGTCTCTAGCCCTTGCTCTGTGCTTGCCATTATTATGCTGTACTTGCCTTTATTCTCAGGGTAGAGTTGCTCAAATATATCGCTTGTGATATAGACCTGAGAGTCATCAGAAGGGTTGCCTACTGCGCTGTAAAATCCTATCACATCAAACTTAACATCATCAATCAGTATCTTGTCCCCTATCTGTAATCCTTTGCTGAATACTTTGTTATCAAGCATGTAATTATAGCCTAGCACTGCTTTGTAGGTGTCGCCTTTCTTTAGCTCCCGCCCTTTTTCTATGCTTATGCCCATGCCTTGCAATATGAATTCTAATTTGTCAATGTTAAGCCCTATCATGTAGGCGTAGGAGTTCTTTTCCTTGGAAGTCACCTTGGCTATCTTGTAATACATGCCAGATATATCATCTATGCCGTTTATCTTCTCAACAAAATCAACATCGTCCTGCGTGAGCGCAAAAGTAGTGTCTGTGCCTGGCGCGCCTATGCCTTTTGCCTGTATCAATAGCTTATTGGTTCCTGATTCCTGCGCAAGTGTGTCCACATAGCTCTTGATGCCCATGCCAAAGCTCACAAGGGCAAAAACAGCGGCTATTCCTATAAGTATGGATAGTATTGAAAGGAAGCTTCTCAGCTTCCTCTGTCCAAGGTTCTGAAAAGCGTACTTTATTTCGTCGAGCTTTATTATTTTCATGTTATTATTTTATTATCTTCATTTTCTTATTTACTTATTCCCTCTTAATGCATCCACAGGGTGCAGCTTTGAGGCCCTGATGGCTGGCAGCACTCCGAAAAATGTTCCTAGTATGTATGAGAAAGCCAGTGAGCTCATTATTAACCCCAAGCTTACTTTGGCTTGTATAAGGTTTGAGCCTAGCGCAAGGCTTCCTATGAATGCCAAGCCATAAGCCAGGGTTAAGCCAAGAAGTATCCCGATAATGCCTCCGACCAATCCCAGGAAGCCGGATTCTATTGCAAAGAGAGTGAAGACAGTGGAGTTCTTTGCCCCTATTGATTTCATTATGCCTATTTCCTTTGTCCTTTCAAGCACTGCCGTGTACATGGTGTTCATGATTCCTATTCCTCCAACAACAAGGGAGATGATTGCGATTATTGTGACAAACAGCTGCACTGCAAACAAAGTGGAGTTCAAGGATTCAAGGGCTTTCTGTGGCGTCTGCACTGTGAAGTCTTCTTCTCCTTCCTTGACATCCCTCTCTTTCCTTAGAAGTTCCTCGACATCCTGCTGCGTCTCCTCAATCTTGCTGGCGTCCTTTACCTTTATGCCAAGGATGTCTACTGTGCGGTCATCTTTTCTTATGCCTTCATTGATCATGACATCATCATTCATCCAGATGGCGTCGTCAAAGATAAAGCTGCCTTTCTTCTCAATCATCCCGACAACATCAAACTGCTTGCCATTGATGAGCACCTTGTCCCCTGCATGGATAGGCCTATCAAAAGTAGCGCCATAGGTGGCGCCCTTGTAGTAGTTATCTCCAAGGAGAATTCCTTTTGTGTCACGATCAGTGAGCATCCGGCCATCTTGCATCTTCAGGTTGAGCATCCTTTCAAATGCCCTGCGGTTTTCTCCACTCACAACAGAAATCACGAACTCAATCTTCTGCTTGTCACGGAACTCGATTGTTGCTGAGGCTATGTACCTATTGAATGCCATGTCAACATTATTTATGCCTTCAATCTTCTTAGCCAGCTCATCGCTCAATGGATTAGGTGCTCCTGCTCCTGGCGGTCCTGCGTAGCCGACACTAGCTGCCTGGACACTGAGAATGTCTGTGCCGAGGAAGCCGAACTGGGAGGTTATGGCTGTCCTTAATCCTTCGCCAAGCCCTATTAGTGAAACCACAGCAGCTATGCCTATGAATATGCCTATCATGGTTAGATAAGTTCTGAGCCTTCTCTTAGTGAGGCTTCTTACAGCTAAGCTGATATAGTCTTTAAACATGTTGCAAAAAAGGGCATGATTTTCTTGCGCGTCCCTTTATTCTTTCTTTTTCTTGCCCTTCTTTATTCTCCTGAAGATCAATATGCCTGCAATCACTATGACTGCGACTATGATGATTGCCGGGAGGGGTGAAGCGTTGCCGTTGGTCCTTTGTTTCAGCTCTGCTCCTGAGAATAATTTTAGCTCAAGAGGCAGGTCTTTTACAAAAAGCTGGCCATTGGCATCCCTGTACTCCACATGTAATGGAAGGGTTATTTTGTCCTTGGCATCGCTGCTTACCATGAGCGTGTATTCTGCGGTCTCATAATCATCAGAATCAAGCTTTCCAATGTAAACTTCTGGGTTGGACAATAGTGTGAAACCATTGCCTTCAGTGAGTTTCACGTCAAGGAATTTTATGTCACTGAATCCCTTGTTTACAAGCTTGATATCTATGTTTCCCTTTGCGCCTGCGCTGTAGACCTCTGTCTTATCAATATTTACTGTGAGGTCAGGTTCGGATTCAACAAGCCAGCCAACGATGCCGGCTCTGCTGAAATCAGCTCCTGAGGCATCTGAATAAGTTAGGTTGTAAGGAACCTTGTAAACCTTGGATGCTGCGTCAGCGTCTGTGAATATGTTGAAAGTTATCTCTGCGATTTTCCCAGCTTCCAACTTCTTGAGAGTCTGTTCATTGCCAGAGCCTATGGGTGTGAAAGGCAGCTCCCTGAAGGTGACTGCTGTGGCAGTTGATACTTCGGTCAAGATGCCTAGGTTGAGCTTGATGTCCATCAATGCGTTATCTGCAAGATTGTCGAGCACAAAAGTGACCTTGGTCTCTGTTCCAGGCACTATCTTATCTGGTTCAGTCTTAATCTGATTGATGGCGAGCACAGCTCCTCTTGATTGCACCGAGAGGGTGAAATCGCCTGACTTTATCCATATGCCTTGATTAATCCTGTACCAGAACTCAATGGTGTTGTCACCTGTGGCAGCGCCAGTATCGACGAGTAGCTTCCATTTCTCCTTTACTCCTATATCCCCTGTCTGGTAGCCGGTCAGGGTGCCGATGTTCTTCACTTCTGATTCTTGCCCATAGAATGAGAAGGGGTATGCAGGAACAAGCTTTATTTCCATGTTAGAAGCAGGTCCCGCACCTTCATTTTCTATCCTGAACCTTACATCTGCTGTGTTTCCAGGGGCCACAGGGTCAGGCTCCTGATTGATTAAGGTCACTGTAATCTGGGGGAACGAGGAAGACGCGGCGCTCACTATTCCAGGTAGCCCAACGACCGCCATCAATGCTATCAGTACTACAAACAATGCCTTGCTTTGAATTCTGCTCTCTTTCATCATTTTTTCACCTTTTGTTTTCGTTTTGAATTTGCTTTTGAATTCGCTATTTGTTATTTTGTTTTTTTAATGATTGTGATTCTTCAAAGTCTTGATAATCTTGCCGTCTTTCAAGTATTCTATCCTGTCTGCTTTCTTTGCCACATCTTCGTCATGGGTGACCATTATAATGGTTTTTCCTTCAGTCATGTGCAGCTTCTTCAAGAAGTCAAGCACAGTGGTGCCTGTCTTTGAGTCTAGGTTGCCTGTTGGCTCATCTGCCAGTATGACTTCAGGATTGTTGGAGAGAGACCTGGCAATTGCCACTCTCTGCTGCTGTCCTCCTGACAGCTCATTGGGCTTATGGTCCATCCTATCTCCTAAGCCCACCATTTCAAGAAGCTTTTTCGCCCTCTCTATCCTTTCCCTTTTTTGGATATTCTGGAATATCATAGGCAGCATCACATTCTCCAACGCAGTCAGCGTCGGAATGAGGTTGAACTGCTGGAATATGAAGCCTATCTTCTTGCCTCGTATCTGAGCGAGGTTGGACTCACTCATGTTGGAAATGTCCTTTCCATCCAGGAATATAACTCCCTTGGTTGGTATGTCGAGGCAGCCTATCATGTTCATGGCAGTGCTCTTGCCAGAGCCAGAAGGGCCCATTATGGATAAGAATTCCCCTTTTTTCACAGCCAGGTTCAACCCGCTGAGGGCAGTGACCTGTATATCTCCCATTTGGTAAACCTTCCATACCTCATTCAGCTCGATGATTGGCTTGCTTGTGGTTTTTGCCATGTTAATATCCCTGCCACTTGGTTATTTAATCTATTTTATATAGGGCATTGTTTAAATATCTACATGATGATTATGGCTAGCTTTAATAAAGTTTATGATTTTATATTCATTCCTTCATTCCAAAAAATATTTATATAAATTCATATAAAGGCATTTAAGAAGAGGTGAGTATAAATTGGCAGACCCAAAGAAAATATTAGCAGATGTCCCTGAACCTCAATTGGCCTTCTGGTTCACTAATGGAGTAATAGCCAAGAATGTATACGAATTTGTAAGTACTATTGAGAACTGCGACAAAGGGGTTTTTGAATATCACATCAACAGTGAGAAGAACGACTTCTACAACTGGATTCTGGAAGTGTTAGGCGACGAGATTCTGGCCAAGAGGATAAAAAAGGAGTTTGACCAGAAGAGGTTTGCAAAGAAGATAAGGCGCAGGATAAAAGAACTGGAAAAAGTGTGATTAATCGCAGTATTCCTGGCAGTAAGTGCAGGCATAATCCTTAAGGGCGTAGCAACTGTCTTCTTCACCATCTGCATTAATAAAAGAGCAGCACTGGGTCAAATCTGCCTTGTTAATCTCAACCACATCATGCTCAAACAGAACCCTTTCCTCGGTCTTGGTTGCGAAGCCGGTTATCGCTCCTTGATTCCTTAGCATCACAACCAATATGATATTGGCGAAGAGGCTGAGAACCAACAAAATCAGTATCCACAAACTCATCTTGTTCTCCATTTTGAATCACCTTTTTTGCTCTTCACCTCTTTTTCTCTTTCTAAATAAAACTTAAAGTTGATGTATTATCTTAATAGATTAGCCCAACAAGCACTCCTCGAATATCCTCAAACCTAACCTTGCCAGGGTCAGGCGCAGGGTTATTATCTCCCTTAGTTATGGCGTACCAATCCGACTCGTCTTTGCCAACCTCAATTATCCTGTGAATGATCGTAGTATTAAACACTTTAGATTCAAAGCCTATAATATCGCCTACTTTTAGTGCGCTCTGGTTCTCCGGCCTGACTTCAAGGGCAAAGACGTTCTCATCAATAAAAGGATACATGGAACGTGAGCTTGTAAAGCCTGCTCCAAAAGCCTTGTTGACGTAAATTATGACCCTGTCATTGTAAACCTCAATATCTTCCCTGCCAATCCTGCTGAAAGGGTTGTTTTCAATATCCGCGCTCATGTTCAACCGAGCAGCCATCTGGGTAAGTAGTGTACCTTGCTGGTTAATCTCCTCTTTCATGCTTTCAATCGTTTGCTTCTGCGCAAGGTTCTGGGCCATAAGCTCTTCTATGAATTCCTGGTCAGACAAGGTGCTGTTGACCTGCTTCTTGTACTCTGTAAGCCCTGGAACCTTGGAGGGTATCAGTGAGACGAATATGCTTATCTGCAACAGAAGGATAAATGCTGAAACAACGAGTAAAATTAAAGTAATGGTGCGATTTTCCATGTCATCCACTCTCGGATTTAAATTGTTATTTTTTCCCGGCTGCTCCACTTCGAGGCTGCTGCTCTTAATGCTTTACTTTTCCTTGTCTTTATCCTTCTCTCCTTCCTTCTCCTCGCACTCAATCTCCCAGAGCGTCTTTCTCAAGCCATCAATCTTGTCCATGACTTTTTTCTCATTCATCTTCTTGGCTTCATATTCTATGATTTCTTTGACAGTGGATATGTCAGATCGTATGCTAGTAAGAACAAGCTCATTCCTCCATTCTAGGCCGTGCGCTTTCATGCTCTTGATGAGCTCAAGCATCTTGTTCATGGAGAGCTGAATGCTGTTGAGCAGCAACTCAAGCCTGAAAGCATCAAGCTTCTTGTGATAGTACTTTTCACTCTTGGCAGGCATGACAAAATTCTTGATGTTGGTAAGAGTCGTGTCAAGCCCTGAGAATATCATCCATAAGTCCTTGACCTCCCTTGGCTTAATTGTCTCGGATTCTATCTTTTCCAATGCCCTGTTCACATCAGACCTGAACAAGTACAACCCGCTTCTTTGCCTGTCAATGATTTCCTCGTAACTGATGTCATAAACCTCCTCGAGAATCCTTTCTTGCTTTACACTGATGAGTTTTGAGATGACCACACCCCAGATTATCAGGCCGATAACCACTTCAAGGGCTGCAAAGAACTTGCTGAAGGCACCTGTAGGGGCTATATCGCCATAGCCAAGAGTAGTGGCTGTTATGAAGGAGAAGTAAAGGCTATTAAGCAGCCCTGTAGCATTAGGCTCGATAACTTCGTTCCTGTAAGTGAGGGAATTGCCTGTAATATGTGCAAGAACAAAGTATATCATCGCGAATAGAAGGATAATGCCCAGCCAGAGGAAAAAGGTTTGTGAAAAGCTAAGGCTGTCAAGGAACTTGACCAGCCGCTCCTTGGGTTTCTCAGATGCCTTTTTAGCTCCATCGCTCATAAAACCAGATTTTCTAAAGCAAGAATATAAATGTTTTGCTATTCAGCTCTGCAATAACTTAACAAGCGCATCCCCGAACTCCTGCGAGACAGCAGGACCATTCGCAGTTACGAGCCATCCGTCAGTCACCAGGCTCTTGTCAACGAAATTTGCTCCTCCACTCTGCAGAATAGCAACAGAATCAGGGCTTGTGCTCTTGAAAACCGTGGCATTCTTTCCCTGCAGCACTCCTGCTTTTGCCAGCACCACAGGGCCAAGACAGATGCCCGCTATCTTCTTATTCTCTGTTATGGCTTTTTTTAAAAGGCTTAAAACCTCAGGATAATTTGCAAGGCTAGGAGCGCCGCTCCCGCCCACGACAACAACCAAGGCATATAAGCTAACATTAACGTCTATCACAGCCAGGTCAGGCTTGACAATCAAACCCATCATGCCTCTTGTTTGGTCAGTAGTTATTGATGCCACATCTACGTCATAGCCAGCATTCTCGAGGATTTTCTTGGGCTTGGTCAGCTCTTCGTCCCTGAAATTGTTCTGCGCAATGATGAAAAGGACTTTTTCATTTGCTGAACTGCCCTTCTCGCTGGCTCCTGTTGTTCTAGAAGGGGAATTCTGCCCCTGGTCTTCTTCAGAAGTAACTATGATGTTGAATTTCTCTAATTTGTCTATCTCTCCTTGCTGCGGGGAATTCCTAACTAGGAAGAAGATAAAGAGCCCGGATAATAAAACCAGCAGGATAGCCCACCCCTTCATAATATCACCTTATGTTATTCTCTTATTTAAATCTTGTGAGAAAAGAAGAAAAGGAAGCCTCCGAGGGGATTTGAACCCCTGACCTGCGGATTTCCTTGCAAGATACAAGTCCGCCGCACCACCACTATGCTACGGAGGCAGCAGGCTAAAGTATGAGAAGCTCTTTTAAAAATCTTTCTACCAATTCCAAGTTCAATTAGGCTATTGCATAAATAAGTATTGGCCCTAGAATTCCGATAATGAGCCCCACGAATACTTCTTCTGGTGTGTGCCCTATGCGTTCTTCCAGCTTCTTAAATCCTTTCTTGCCTTTCATCAGATGGTTGATTACTTTGGACTGCTCGCCAGTTACCCATCTCACTTTCATGGCATCATTCATAACTATCACCGCTAGGATAAAGCTTAGCACAAAAAGAACAGATAATCCGGCCTCTATGTATATGCTTGTGGCTGCGGCGGTCACCGCGGTTGTGTGCGCAGAAGGCATGCCCCCGTCATAAAACAATGCTTTCAGGCTCAGGCTTTTTTCCTTTGACCAGAAAATAATAGTCTTGACTACCTTGACAAAAGCCCAAGTGATTGCAATGCTCAGGATGAAAACCAAATCAGTCATAAAAAGCTCACCTCAAGGTATTTTTCTGAACCTAGTGTTTATCAAGCCCCACTCAAGGAATAACAGGAATAATGCGACTAGCATAAGGCCGTGGCTCAACTCAATCGACACTAAGCCTATGCTGGCTTTTTCACTTATATCTGCATATGCTTTCTCAAGCTCTGTGTTGTTGACAGCTGAGAAATAATATCCATGGGTTTTATTGCTGATTTCTTTCAGGATGTTCTCATCATAAACCGCTGAGATGTTATAGTACTCGGGGAGGTAGCCAATCGGGCCTGCTTCTGAGCCAATCCCCACGGTATGGACTATCACGTGATTCTTTGAAGCGTACTCAATGCCATTCTCCACGCTGTTCTCTATGAATGCTCCAACAGTGTTGCTGCCATCAGTCACCAGTATTATGGTCTTTCCTTTCGCAGAAGTGAGCAAGAGATTAGTGCCTGTTATGATTGCGCCAGCGATATCAGTTCCTCCAGTCTTGGTAACAGCTATGTTCTCAATTGTTTTCTTAATGGTCTCCTTGTTGTCTATGAGCGTAGATTCGACAAAAGTGGTTCCTGCAAAGCTTATCAGCCCAACATTTGACTTGGACTTGATATTATCGACAAAATCAATCGCTGTTTTCTTGGCAGCTTCAAGCCTGTCAGGCAGCACGTCCTGAGCGCTCATGCTTGCACTCACGTCCAAGGCTATCACAAAGTCGTTCTGGTTAATCTTGCCCGGATACCATATGGCTGCCCCACTCGCAGCGATGATGACGCAAACAAGCACCAGAACCCGCATCCCAAGCATTATCAGGTTCTTGGTTATTAGCTTCTCTCCAGTAACTCTTTTCAAGGCTTCAAAATTAGCAAATTTCATGGCCCTGGCCTTGGTATGCCTGAAAAGATAGAAGTGCGTATAGATGAGCAAGGGGATGCTCAGCAAGTACCATAAGTAAATTGGGTTGTCAAAGCTGAACTCCATCAAAAATCACCTCGTGATTTCACCAAACTCTCGTTTGGTGGGACAGCAAAACTTGGTTTTGCTTGTTTTTTGGGATTCAAAAAACTTTGTTTTTTGTAATCTACCATTTTTTTGTTTTCTTTTTCTCCTTTTACCTTACCAGACTTAGCCTCTTCTTGAAATATTTCAGCAATGGCTCTTGGAAGTCCTGGTCAGTTCTTAGGCTGATAAAGCCGAGCTTGGCTTTTTCAAAGCTATTCCTGACAAAATCCGCATGACGCGCGCTCTCAGCAGCATATATCTTAGAATACTGGTGAGAATCAATATAAAGCTTCTGGTCAGAGTACGGGTCTTCAACAAGGACTTGAGTGCTTGCCTTGGGCATTTCAAAATCTCTTGGGTCGCGGACCATGATGGCGATTAAGTCGTATTTTCCTGACATGATGTTAAGATAGCGGTGCCAGCCCTCTTTCAGCCCCATGAAATCGGATATTATTATGATAACGCATCTCTCTTGTAAAAAGCTGCTCACATATTGGAGTGACTTTACAAAGTCAAAGTTTCCGCCATAATTCTTTGGATTAATAAGCTCCCTGGCAATCTTATAGTAGACTCCCTTGCCCAGGCTGGGCGGAATCTTGGTCACAAGATGGTCGGTGAACATTCCCAAGCCAACTGCGTCGCCGCTTTGCATCATTGCGAAGCAAAGGCTGAAAGCGAGCTCAGCAGCATATTCTGCCTTTAGCTTGCCAGTGGAGGAGAAAAGCATGCTGTTGCTCACATCCAGCATGAAGAAGACATTGAAGTTCCTGTACTCCTCGAGCTCCCTGACCAGGGTCTCGTGCGCCCTGAGGCTTGCGCCCCAGTCAATCTTGCTGGCGTCATCACCGTAAGTGTAAGCACGGTAACCTGCGAATTCCAGGCCCTGCCCTTTGAAAAGAGTGTTCCAATTACCCTCGAGCACTTGGTTAAGAACATCAATCCTCGCCTTGAGCTTAATCGTTCTCATGCGAGGGGCAAGCTCTATCTTGAGTTCTTTAATAGGCATTCCTTAATCACCATTTTTTTATTATTTGCAGGAAAAAACAGCTTAAATTATCGGAACCTTTTCGAGTATCTCTTTTATTATGTTCTCTGTTTTTATTCCTTCTGCTTCTCCTTCAAAGTTAAGTAGAATTCTGTGCCTGAGACAATTATATGCGACCTCTTTGACATCATTGGCTATGACATAGCTCCTTCCATTGAGAATGGCGTGGGCTTTTGATGCGATGTAGAGTGCGATGCTGCTTCTTGGGCTTCCTCCAAAGTCAATGTACTTACCTGCCTTTACGTCGTACTTGGCAGGTTTTCTTGTAGCATCAACGATATTAATGATGTAGTTCTCAATCTTCTGGTCAAGGTAAACCTTTTTTACGAATTCCTGCACTCTGAGAATGTCGTCAGGGGTAAAAACCCTTCTAAGGTCATAATCCTCGAACTCATTCAGGGTGATGTTAGTCTTGAGGATTTTGACCTCTTCCTCTGGAGTCGGATAAGTCATGATGAGCTTGTAGAGGAACCTGTCAACCTGGGCTTCTGGCAGCTTATAAGTTCCTAGCTGCTCAATCGGGTTCTGGGTGGCCATGACAAAGAATGGTGTGGGCAGCTTGAAAGTCTCCTTACCAATGGTTGCCTGCCTTTCCTGCATGCTTTCAAGAAGAGCAGATTGGACCTTAGGAGGGCTTCTGTTGATCTCGTCCGCAAGCACAAAGTTAGCAAATACAGGGCCTTTCACAGTGAAGAAGCCTCTTCCTTCCTCATAGGTTGTGAGGCCGACAATGTCAGTAGGCAAGAGGTCAGGAGTGAACTGGATTCTTGAAAAGGCGCATCCAGTAATCCTTGCAAGAGTCTTGACGAGAAGAGTTTTTCCAATGCCAGGAATGCCCTCGACAAGCGAGTGGCCATTAGATATAAGAGCTTCAATCAGGCCGTTCACAACATCATGCTGACCAATGACTACTTTGCCAATCTCAGCTCGAATCTCATCAAATTTTTTCTGGTATAATTTAATCCTGTCTTCAAATTCAGGGTCAACTACCCTTCTCCCCACCTCTTTATTCTCAGCACTAACCATGCCTAGCCCTATTCAAGCGACACTTATATAAAAACTTTTCTTATAATTTTCTTATAAATAAGTCAATTAAGAACTCATTTCAGGGCTTGCGTTTCTCCATAAAGTTTATATACTTCTATTGACAAGCAGCTTATAGCATGGTAGAGAAAAGAGGTGAAGAAGCTAGTTCTACTAATACAACTAATAATAAGCTTATCCTCAAGAAGGCAGTCTACAAGAAGATGGACCACTTGATGGGCAAAGCCTTTATTTCTGAAAGGGAAGTATATGACCTTGTCCGTAGCTTCTTCAAGAAACACCTAACCATTGATTACGAGTTTACTCGCGAAGAGCTGATGAAAGAGCTAAAAAAAATATATTTGTCCCCTGACCTTCAGGATAAGGTGCAGAATCTCCTAATCGACGTTTCCCAGATAGAGCACACAAGCAAGAACTTTACAAAAGAGGAGCTTGCAGAAATACTTGCTGATTTCAGGGACGTAGTGGATGGACTAATAGTTTCCCATTATCAGCAGGAGAGGTCTTTTTTCAAGAGGTTTAAGGACAACCTTCACAAGATGTTTTCAAGCCAGCACAAAAAGATTCTAGAGGCAGAAGAAGTTGTGTTTGAAGAGGATGAGAGAAGCGTGGTCAAGATGAACATGCTTCTTGATGATACGAAGAGGATGCTTGATGTTAACCTTGAAAAGGCCAAGGAGATTTACAAGGAATTAATAATTATTTACAATTCCTTCCCTCTACACAAGAAAAAGGCGTACTATCCCCCTGTTCAGGATATCTATAATATGATTAAGAACAGGGACAATAAGCCAGCTAAGCAATAATTTTTTATCCCCTGAATACTTTTTAATGCTTCTGAATTATGCATTCTGACTATTCTAAACTACTCCTAAATTCTTAGCGTGAATGATAGAATGATTAGAATGCTAAGCATTGCTAAGTGCTAGGTATATAAGGCTTCACCTCTGCCTCTTTGGCTTTTTCTTCAGCTTCTTTTTTAGCCTTTGTGATTCTCTGATTCTTGATAATAAACAAACTGGCGAGTGCGATTCCAGCTATTCCGGCGAATATGAAGAAGAACTTGGCGTTTTCTTTCCTTATTATCTTGGTGATTATGCTTTGAGGATTCTGCTCGCTCTTCTTTGAGATGCTCACAAGGTATTTGCACCCATTAATAACCCCGTCCACCATCCTAGAAGCCTCTGCATTCGACCCCTCTGAAAGTTTTTCTTTTGCCTTAGTCAGGAGTTCATTAAGCTCAAGGCACTCAGGATTCGCGTTCAGCAAGTCCTGTGCAAAGGTCACCTTGGTCTGGACATTCTCTCCGCTCTCTGCTTGCTCTATGGTGTTAAGCAGCACAGTTGCAGAGTCTGACGTGTTCGGGCTGGCAACATTCCCAGTCATTCTTATTTCATAGTTCTCGCCCATTCGATAACCGTCGACCACGAGGGTTGTGTGTTTTTTCTCACCTGGGAGAATCTCCTTGAAGAAGTCGTCTGTGAACTTCAGCCTGATGAAAGAGGCATTGCTGCTGGCATTGAGCGAGATCTCCCTTAATGTGTCGTTCCAGTTGTTCTGGAGCGTCACAGGGATGTGGACTGTCCTGTTCTCATAAATCGTAACCATTTCAGGTACAATAAGCTCTATTGCCTGAGGCTTTGACTCCTGCTTTGTCAAAGGCACAACAATTGACCTGCTTCTTCCGCCTCCTCCTCCGCTAGACGGCGTTGGAACCTCCTCTGTCGAATTCGGCACAGCAGTCACGTTAATCACGATGGTGTTGCTGGTGTTACTAGCGCTATCACTGTCCATTCCAGTGAAGAAGACGCTGCACGTTCCTATTTGAAGAGGGATAACTCTCAATGTGTCATTGTTGATGAGCAGGGTTGCAACTTCGCAGGTGCCTACTGTGTAGCTCAGGTGCGAGGCCTCGCCCTCATCATAAGCCTGGTTGCTGTTCAAGTCATCATCAGGGTCAATGAAGTGCACATGAACTGTCTGTTTCAGGAAGTCAGTGTAGACAGTGGTGCTGTTCACAGTGAGGGCGGGAAGACTATTTAGGAATAGCGGGTTCCGGTTGTTGTCGCGAACAGTGACATTCCACGTCCATGATGAGTTCTCATACATATCATCGTATACCCTGACCGTAACATTATAATACCCTGATGAGAAGAAATTATAGATTATGTTTATATTGTTCTCATTGCCGACAAAAGCCCCGTTAATATACCATTCATAGGTAATATTTTCAAGGGCGGTCATGTCATCTGTCACGCTTATGTTATAGAAAACGCTTTGGTCCTCGTAGAAATCAATGGAGGTCAGGCTTTCTGCGTAGTTGCTGGTGTTAGTGAACTCATCAAAGACAGTGCCTGCGCTGTAGGGTAGCCCATAAGGCATTATCTGGGTGATATTTGGAGGATTGCTCTTCGGTATGACTGTGAAGTTCTTTATCTCGTAGTCAGTTACTCCTTTGTTGTCTGCTGCGCTTATGTTCACAGAATAATTGCCTGCATCTCCCAGCTGCGGGGTGAATAATATCCTTGCATAAGTCTTGCTGTTGCTGCTGTTGAAATAAGTGCTAATGTTAAACAGATTGGCTCCGCTGAGGTTAGTATTATTGAAGGTAACATATTCCGGCACCAGGGTTCCGCTGACATTTATATAATTATAAGTGCTTGGAAGGGAATAATCCTCATCCTCTGCCTGGACATAAACGCTGACAGAATGTGTCTCGACCATGGCAGGTAATGTGATTGTCTGGATTTGAGGAGCATCATTAGTGTTGTTGATGGTGAAAAATATGGTCTCATTGTCAATAGCCCCTCTTATATCAGTCACAGTTATCACTATGCTGTAATTTCCTACCAAGCTTTGGTTGGGTGTGTAGTTGATATATGCGCTCCACACTGGGTTTTGGGAGTTGTTGTTTGTCAGGTTGAACACTGCTGTGTTGTTGCTGGTGAAATTAAGGCTATCATTATCTAAGTCTGTTGCATTGATTATGGCGAAACACAAAGTGTCTTCTAGACAGGTTATGTTGCCGATGCTTGCCAGCACAGGGGCTGAATTATTCCTGATTTCAAGGTTCATAACCTCAGAGTCGCTTAAGCCTCCGTCATCGCTCACAGTAATGTTGATGGTGTGATTATCAGCGTCTAGCTGGGCTGGGGTAAAGATGATTAGCCCGGTGCTGCTGTTGATGTCAAACAGGGTCGCGTTGTCGCTGTATGTGAAAACCTCACCCTCATAGGTTGAGCTGTCCGGGTCAGTGACATTTACCCGATAGGCATATGTTGATTCTGCATAAGCCAATTGGTCTGATATGTTGTTCCCGTCGGTATTATTAAGGGAGGAGCTGAGAACCTCGACATTTGGGGGATCGTTTGTGTTAGAAATGTTCAAGAACACGTCTTGATAGTCCTCAGCTCCAACGTCATCGATGACTATGATTCTAACGTTCCTGCAAATAACATGATTATTATTCAGGGGCGTGATGTTAACCAGCCCTGTCGCGTTATGGCTGCTGTTCACAGCAGAAATGCTCCAGGGGTTTGTTATAGTACAAGCAGTGGGTGTTATGGAAAAGTTAAGAGTGTTATTCACGTCGCCATCATCAGCGTATACATAGAACGAGAAGTTCTGGCCCTGGGTCCCGTTCTGGGTAGTTATTACCCTGAGCACAGGATCGAGGTTCACCTGGCGGATGTTGAGGTTAAAGCTGCTTGTTGTGCTGGCGCTCTGATTGTCATAAACAGTCACATTTACAGTATAGTTGCCTGCCTCGCTGTAGCTCGCAGTCCTGTTATTCTCGAACATTATGATTGCAGATGTGCTGTTGGTTATGTTGGCTATCAGTGAAAGGTTTGGTGTCACGCTTACGCTGAAATTGAACGGGATGTTGTTCTCTTCGTCTGTTCCAGATACCCTGTAATTCAAGACTTGGCTTTCATTTATGATTTGATTGGCAAGTGCAGGGTTGAAAGTCGGAGCATCATTCACATAGATGAGGCTGAAGAGGACTTTCTTTGAGGTGATTCCAGGGTTTGAGCCATAGCTGTCAGTGGCGTAGAAAGTGATGTTCGTATCATTCTGAGTATATATTGGAGTCCATGTGAACACACCTGTGTTTTGGTTAAGGCTTGAGCCGCTAGGCAATGAGCCGAGATTTCCATAGGTGACTGCATCACTGTCAGGGTCTGTTGATGAAAGATTGAAAACATTAGCAAGGTCCTCAGTTACTGTGGTGGTATTACCCATGTCTTGGCCTGTGCTGTTAGTCATGGTCGGGATGGTCGGCTGGGCGTTCTTTATTGTCACATTATTGCTCTGGGTTGTGGTGTCGGTTCCATTGGTGATGATGACGGTGCAGTTCCAATTCTCTTCTCTTGAAGTATTCTCAGGATTGATAGCGGAATATGAAACTAGCAGGTCTGTCTCATTCTTGAAAGACACGCCGTCCTTATGCCAGCTAACATTCTGTTGAGTCGTGTCTCCTGATGAATTCCAGGCGCAAGTCAAAGTATCATTTGTATCTGGTCTCTTGTCAGTCAATGGGTCAATGATTGGGTTATTCGTGAAGGAGACTGATATTATTATTTGGGTGAGGAAAATAGTTAGCACTAGTATGAAGATGGCTGTGATTATTCTCCTGTTCTGATTTACAGTATTATTTCTTCTCATCTGCTACGCTCTCCTCTAGCGCTTTTACAATAAGTTCTTTTATCGGGATGCCCTGCATGGCTGAGAGTATCTTTATCTTCTTGTGGATATCATCCGGCACTTCGATGTTTATATTGACGATATTGACACCTCTGAACTCTTAGCCTATCTTTGTCTTGCACTCCTTAGATTTTTTTTCAAGAACATGAATTATGTAGTCCTTCAGGGTTAAGTCCTGGACTATAGAAGCCAGCTTTATCTTCTTATGAAGCTCTTCTGCGATTTCGATGTTTATATTTACCAAAATTTCACCCTTGAAATTTTGTAATGCTAAAAAACAGGTTTTTAGCACGCAAAATCTCTGATTTTGCTGATTCAAAAATAATCATTTTTGTTATTGACCATTCAAATGACCTAAAAAGCCAAATACGTTTACTTATTTGAATAACTTAGTTAAGTAAGCTTACTAAGATAAGTTAGTATTTATAAACCTTGTGGTTTTCAGAGCTTTCGCTATAAACCTTTAATTGGTGATAAATTGTCTAGAAGGCTTAAAAAATCAATCAACCTTTGGCTTTGCAAGCCAGGAATTAACATAAGTGATGTTGTGGTATAGCTTGGAGATGTCCTCAAATATCAGCTCCTGCTCCTTGATGTTAAGCTTATCATACTCTGTAAGAATCTCGAGATACTTCTTCTTTGAGACTTCCAGCTCAAGGTACTCCAAGGCAATATATGCGTTGGTGATGCGAAGTATCATCTTCTCGATGGCTTCAGCCTTCTCGGGCAAGGATATTTCTTTTATCTCCCTGGCAAGGTCCTCCGGCTCAACCTTGGATGTCTGAATCGCCATGTTGCGCAATTCCTCAAATAAGAAGGCGAGATTCTTCTGGGTGATAAGGCTTTTGTCCTTTTCCACCTTCATATACTTATCAAACATTGCAATAAATATTTTCCTGAGAATCTCTATTATTCTAACCTTTTGCTTTTCCAGGGTGGTTTTTAGCTCTTCAACATCAAACTCAGGGGACAATTTGTCATTGCAAGCTTTTGTAAGATAGAATCTAAGCGCTTCAGAATACTTGCTGACAGTTTCAAATAAAGCTACACTGAACATCTTGCGCTCAGCATCATGAATGTCAGCCAACAGCTTCCTCTTGTCCTCAACGCTGAGAAGGAGCTGCTTCTTCTTCCTCCTAGTGATAATCCAGCCAGCCTTAGCCAAGGCAGCATTAATCTCCTTCCTGAAATAATGATACAATAATATTGCTGTTAGGAGCAGCAAGATGATGCCTGTGATTATATATATCAAGATGCCTTTCTCCTCCTGGAAGGGATAAGGAACTTCTATGCTCTTGCAAGGGGCGCAAGGCCCTCCACAGTCAATGCCTTCTTCGCAGCTTCCATCATGGCAGCTCTTGATGTTGTCCTCGCAAGTGCCTATGTACTCACAATCCTGCACCAAGACAGGCTTGTTCAATTCTGTTTCGCACTGATTAGCATCAAAGCAAGTCCTGGTCTGGGTGCCATTAGGCAGGCAAGGCGCCCAGGCAGAGCAGTTCCAGCTCTCATTGCACGCAACCCTCTCCTCATACTTGCACGGGACTGTTAGGTAAACGTCGAGCTGGCAGCCCTTAGCATCAATGCATCTCTGGATTTTAGTGTTATTTCTCCTGCACATATAATAATCAAAACAGGTATATTCTGATATGCAAGGAGCCATCATGCCTCCGCCTCCTCCGCCGCCTCCACCAGCGCCCTCACCAGTATCCGGTGAACGACCTGGACTCACGCATTTCAAGGATACAAGGTTGCTTTCATTAGTCTCACCATAAGGGTCCTCTGCTATGAACATGGCAAAGCCGGTGATGTCGCACACAGTAGAGCTGATGACTACCTCACTCGTTATCGGGTCAATGTTCACGACAAAGCCAGAATTAGTCAGAATCACGCTATAATTCAGGTCATCAAGGTCAGGGTCTGCGAAGTAGCTGTCCAGGTAAAAGGCGTGTAGGACCTCCGCTTCCTGGATGGTCTGGTCAGGGATGTTCCTGATAAGATAAGGCGGGTCATTCACATTGGCTATGAATAAGTCGAGGCGAGCAGTATCATTGTCCTCTCCACAACCCACCCCATCTTCGACTGTGAACAAGATGGTGTAGTTGCCTACGTCATTGTTCGTAGGCGTGAAATTCACCAACCCATCACGCGAAACATTGAAAACAGGGATATCGGTATTATTAAATGCCCTATAAGACTCTATGAATTCAGAATAATACGTGAAATTATAGTAAGTCACATCTGTTGCATTTAGCCAGCATTCATAATACTGGCCTTGAGTAGCGCTCCCATTGCAGTTTGATATATTAATGTCAGGCTGGCTGTTGATGCATAATTCAACAACCCCGACAGCAGCTTTCGCAGTGGCAGGCATCACACTCCTCTGGTAAGAATCAACAGTTTCATAAGTTTTAAGAATAATCATCAAGGATTGAGAGATAAGTAGAATAACAACTATCAAAATCAGGGTTTTACCAATGCTTTTCATCTAATTACCAATTATTTTTTTCAACTTATTTAAACCTTTCTAATTAGTTAATTAGCGCAAGCCACAAAAATGATAGAAGATGATAAAAGAATAATAACAGAAAAGTAGTCTGGCTATTTCAATGGCTTCGTGTCTTTATTCTCTTGCTTCTTTTTTCTGGGGAGCAATGTGAGTATGAGCACGATAATCACGATTATGAGCAATATCAAGAGCGCCATAACCAGGACTTTTACAGTTAAAGACGCAGATGCCAGCTTGGTGAAGATGTTGGGCTTCTTGACCTTTGGCGGAGGCGGCGGGTTGACGATGCTAAGTGTGCCATTATACTCTTTTTTCAAATCCTGGAAGAGCAAAACAATTTTCAGCTTGTAGTTGCCAAGGCCAAGGGCAGCAGTGTCAAAGTATCCTTCAATCGTCGCCCTTCCCCAGGGAGGAAGGCTTCTCGTAAGAGTCTCAAATGTTGTGAGCTCAGCCAGATTCGTAGAATTTATGATAGTAACCTGCGCGCGAACATCAGGGATTGCCTCGCTCCACACACTGTCAACCACGGCCTGGAAAGGCTTTATCCCGCCAATAATGATCTCTTTAGTATAATTTATGAGGCTGACATCCAAGCCTCCCAGCTTGAAATCAGCTGAGGCATTAGCTTTTTTTCCATCATAGGTGACAAGCAGTTTCGAGTGATAATTACCCTGCTTGTAATCTCCAGACGGCCAAGTAGCCATAAGCCTGACCTCATCATTAAGCTTCGCATTCTTGCGAGTGTTTGTGTTCACAGTTCCAATAAGCTTATCATCCTTATCATAGACAGAAACAGTCCCGCTGACTGTATTTATGGTCTCATTGCCCCTGCTGAGATAGAATGCTGCGAAGCTGACATTTTCACCAGCAGCCACATTAGTGGCTTCAAAGGATTGAAGCTCCAGGTACTTGCCAGGGTAGGGGACATCAATATAGACTTGCATGCTGACACTCACTACAGCATTGATTATCCCTGTCTGTTCTTCCTGGAATGCCTCATGAACAACAATAAGAGCCTGCTTTCTTCCCGGTGTTGGGAAAGACTTCGGCATGTGGACGGTGTAATTAACCAGGCAAGGCTCAATGTCACAGTCCAAGAAATCCTTGTTAAAAGTTATGTTGAAATCTCCTAAGCTTCCAATGGCTAAGAAATTAGTCCTTCCTCCAGTGCCAAAATTAGCAACGTCCTTATAAACACTATTTGGGACGAACTCAAGGATCACCCTAGAAGGGCTGATGCTTACCCCGCTGATAAAAGGAAGGCAGGATATGGATAATAAGATAATACTAAGAATAAGCAAGCCCTTTTTCATATCAAATCCCATTTTTCACCATCTCATATACATATGATTAAATGATTTAATAATAAAAATATAATAATGAAAAAAAGATAACAAATATTTTCATGCTTGTGTGCAGGCTATGTAGATGGTTGCTGATTTTATGCCTACGGTTGTGTCTGGTGTTACTGTTACGTTGAAGTCTATGGTTATGCTATTGTTGGTTGTGAAGTTGAGGCTTGAGCATATGTTGCTGCCATTGGGTCCGTTGGTGTAGTTGACGTTGGCCCATGTGGTTACTGGGTCTAGTAGGCAGCTGGCGCTGTCTGCTCCTGCTGGTTCTGTGGTGTCGTCTACTGT